>Ga0302314_10000137_pt1 | contig 121328 bp, 226 predicted proteins | sample III_Palsa_N2_3_FD_200533 | JGI IMG/M metagenome (GOLD analysis project Ga0302314, IMG submission 200533) | Peat permafrost microbial communities from Stordalen Mire near Abisko, Sweden - III_Palsa_N2_3 | ecosystem: Environmental > Terrestrial > Soil > Palsa > Peat permafrost | place: Sweden... | reverse complement strand
TCGGGTTTCCGAGCGAGCCGATGGTGTGCGCGAGATCCTGCGTCGCCCGCTGGGCAGTGATGTTCTGCGCAGTCATAGTGGCGATAGCGCCACCGACCTGTGCATAGGACAGGCCAGCCGAAGCAGCCACAGAAGCGACGTTGCCCAAGGACGAGCCGAGGTCTTGCATCTTCATGTCGCCCGCGCCGACCGTGGCGATCATCGCGTTCATGACCTGCGTTGATGTGCCCGCGCTCTTCCCGAAAGCGTTCATCGTGCCGGTCAGCGCCTGGCCGATCGTGTCGAGATCCGCCCCGCCGACCTTCGCACCCTCCGCTGCGGTCTTGAGGACGTTCAGCGCGGCCTGGCCGTGATAGCCCGCCGACTCGATGTGGTACATCCCGGCGGCCATCTGCGTGGTCGTCGTGCCCGTGGCCACCGACAGTTGCAGCATGCCATTGCGGATCATCGAGAGGTTTTTTGCCGACTCCCCGGCATCGGTGACCAGGTGCTCAGTGAGGCTCTGGAAATTCCCGGCGGCCTTCACGGACTCGTAGCTGATCGCAGCGACAGCCAGCGCGGCTATGCCACCTCCGGCTGACAGGAGCTTCATGCCACGGCTGGCCGAGGCAGCCTGCTCGGCCAAGCGGGCCTGCGCCGCAGCCTCCTCATCCGCAGCTGCCGCGCCCTCCTCGGTCGCGAGGATCGCGGCCCTCTGCACCGCCACCTGGCGGTCCTGCGCGGCCGTCGCCTCAGTCGTCGCCTTCGCGGTTGTCTTCTCCGCCGCCGTCAGTGCGTCCGCCGCTTTCGCGGCATCCTCCGTTGTGACCAGAGCGTTCTGACGCTCCTGCGCCTCGGTCAGTGCCGTGGTGGCGATGGTCGCCCGCTCCTGCGCGGCCGTCACCGCCGCCGTGGCAACAGCGAGCTCGTCTTCGGATGCCTTCGCGGCAACCGCTGTTTTCAGCCCGGCCTGGGCTGTCGTCAGCTCGGTGGTCGCAGCAGTAGCGCGCCCCTGGGCTGCGGCCAACGCGTCGGCCGCTACCGCCAGCTCGTCCTCGGACGCAATCGACGCCCGCAGGTCGAGCAGCGACTTCTCTGCGTTCGCCTGCGCCAACGTCGCCGCGGTGAGCTTCGCCTGTGCCTCCGCGGTGCGGGCCGACGCGAGTTCGAGGGCGTCTGCACCGGATGCGGTTTGCAACAGCGACTCGTCGATCTTCTCGCCAGCCACCGTCGCAGCCTCGGCTGCCTTCGAGGCAGTCTCGCTGAAGGCGTCGAGTGACCCGTCGATCCTCTCGATGGTCGAGGACATCCGGTCGACACACTCCATGACCGCCAGGACCGTGAACGCACTCTCCAAGCCCACGGCACACCCCCGCCCGTGATGCCGCCGCAGCGGAGTAGTGGATCAGCGGCCACTGGGCGGTCGGCGCGAGCGTGCCTGCTCCTCGCGCTGGATCAGCTGGATATACGTCAGGTAGTCGTCGACCTCACGGGCCGGCCGCCTGAGGAACTGCTCACGCGTCTGCCCGAGCTGCTTGAAGATCTCCCGCTCCATCAGGAACGTCCCCAGGCTCGGAGGCCCCTCCGTCCCCATCCGGATCGCCGCCGAAGCCGTCAGCAGGAAACCGACGCCGCTCCTCGGCCGACGGCGGGGCCGTCAGGGCGTCCACGCGCTTCAGCAGGGTGTCGAACACGGTGCTCGGAAGCCGCTTGACGTTGACCAGGTTGACCACCCAGGGGGTGCCGTTCTCGTCGTCCAGGTTCCAACTGTGGATGCTGGCCAGAATCAGCAACTGCTGAGCCTTCACGACGTCGGGGATCAACACCATCTTGCCGTCGAGCGGCTTGTAGGTCTGGATCTCCCGCTCTGCCTTCTCCTTCTCGCCCTGCGAGATGTTCTTCTTCAGGTCGATCCAGTAGTCCTTGTCGGGGTGGTCGATGGTGATGCGCTCGACGCCGTCATAGGCGGACAGAAAGCCCATGGTGATGCTCCAGGGAGGGTTGAGGGGCATGAAAAAAGCCCGGCCAGATGGCGGGGCGTCGGTGGTGCGGTATACCTAGTAGGCAGTCCACACGCTGTTGATCACGGTCGCGGCGATCGTGTAGAGGCTCGACCCGGTCTGCGGGCGGCTCGCCTCCCACGTCAGCGACGACATGATCAAATCTTCAGCCTTGAGGTCGTTGGCGTACTTGCTCAGCGCGATCTGCGGGATCTGCAAGGCGATCGAACCGCCCGACGCAGGGTGCGCCAGGGTCACGTTCAGGACCCCGAGGGTCTGGTTGTACATGCGGTTGAAGTCGCCGTACGTGCTGCTGTCCAAGCTCGACCACACCATGTCCAGCGATCCCGAGACGTGCAGGCTGATCGGGGTGATGAACGACGGCCCGTGGTTGCCGGAATACGTCCAGGTGCCCTTGAGAGCGTTGTCGATGCTCACCGTCAGGTTCGCCGACTCGAAGCGCTGCGATCCGTAGAAGCTCACTGACGCCTCGGTGAACACGAACGGCAGCTCAGGGGTGACGTTCACGCCGGTCGGGGTATCCAGGATCGCCACGGACTGGGCCATCATGTCCGCCGTCAGCGAGCATGCCTCGTTGCCGACCGGCATCTTGAGGTCCAGCTTGTTCACCCTGGACCCGGCCCACTGAAGCGACTGCACGTTGCCGATGTTTTTCTCGACGGTCAGCGACGGCAGGCTGTTCTGCTGGCTGATCGAATGCGTGAACGGCGCGGTCACCACATGCACTGGTGCGTTGACCAAGTGACCGTAGACCCAGTTCGTGTCGACGGTTCCGGACGACCCGGAGAGAGTCTTGATCAGGCGGCACTCCGAAGTCGTCGTCGGGCCAGTGCCGTTGACGTCCAACTGAATGTAGCTACCGACCGCGTAGCCGGACGGCGACGACAGGGTAAAGGTGTTCGTCCCGGCGGTGACGGCTGCCGTGATCACGGTCGCGCTCGTCGCAGCCGCGCCCGTCACACCAGCCCCGGGCAGGCCGTCCGCACCGATTGACGCCACCAGCAAGGGCATGGCATTGCTCGGGAAGATCGGGCCGTCCAGGGCGCCCGCGTGGCTCTCTTCGCCTTGCAGGTTATAGACCTGCTTGTCACGGATGCCCATCATGAGCGTCGGAGAGAACCAGCCCGGGTCGACCTCCATCGTGTTGCCGGTGTTCGGCAGGAAGTTGGTGGCGACCGCGGGAACGCCGTAGCCGCCGACCTCCTTGGCCATGCCGGTGACGGAAAGAGCACCATCGGCCTCAGTGATCGCTGGAAACGTGCCCATCGGGCACCTCCTCTACGGCAGGGTCCGGCAGCTGGCCGGCAGGAGTGGGTTCGGAGGGGGTGTCCTTCGACGCCTTGCGGCGCACGGGCTTTGGCGGGTCGACCGCCTCGACATCAGCACGCGACAGGTAGCCGGGCACGACGCTGTCGGGCACCTCAAACAGGTCGCCGGGGGACAGCTCCCGCGCGAGCGCCATGAAGCTGATGGGGATGTGGCCGGTATAGCGGAGCAGCACGAGGCTCTCCTTCGGTTAGTCGTCGGAGAGCTGGTCGGCGAGGGCGGCATCGAGGCGCGCCTGGATGACTTCGAGGAGCGGAAGTATCGCCCGCTCGGCAAAAGAGTTCGGCTTCGTGCCGGGATGGTTCACGACCTTCGCGAAGACACCGCCGCCCGGGCCGGTCCAATGGAGGGCCTGCGCATTCCGAGGCCGGATCACGTGAGGGGCGGTGCCGTCCACGACGTACCCGGCATACGGCACATCGGCAGCGAACATAATCGTCAACACGCCCTCGGCCTCGGCCCGCTCCGACCGAATCGAAGCACGCAAACGGCCACTGCCCTCACCTGGCCCCACCGGGGCCTCAGCCTTGATGGCGTCCTGCACCATCGGCTGGACCTCGTCCGCCCACTCCCGCGACGCAACCGTCCACGAGAAGCGCGATACCGGACTGTCGTCCGAGCCGCTGACATCGACTTTGAGCGTCACGCGTTCACCGCCTCGAACACCGAGAGCCGCAGGCGGGCCGCGTAGTAGAGCATCCGCTGCGTCTGCGGCGTATGCACGGGCGAGTACTCCAGGCCGAACTGCTCACCGATGGAGCGGATCTGGGTTTCGAGACCGGTCGTTGGATCCGTGGTGACCGTCGGCATCGTGGTGGACCAGAACGCGTCCATCACGGCATCCACCACCAGCGGGAACTGCTGGTCGACCATGGCGTTGTTGGGGTTCGTCAGCAGGATCAGCCAGACGTCGACATCCCACGCCAACTCCTTGAAACCCGCATGGCCCGGCTTTCCGCGCGGGCCCGCCGTGCGCTTCCCCGACATGTTGCCGCCCCACACGAAAGCCATCGGCGAGGAGACGTTCTGGAGCACCGGGGGTGTGATCTGGGCTTTCAGCGCGACCGGGCTCCCCGGAATCGCCATGCCGTCGATGATGTTGCGGCAGAAGATCTGCACGGAGTTCAGCGGCATCCGACCCCCCTTCCTCGGAGTCGGGAGGGATCAGGAGCGGCGCATGTACGGCGTCAGGAAGTCCTTGTACTGGGCCTGCATGTCCGAGACGCCCTTGCCACCCGTCGAGGTCGAGCCGGGCATGCTCTGAATCGTGATCGCGATGATGCCGCCCTCAAGGGACTGCACCGCCGCAGCCAAAACCGAAGCCCAAATGACGTTCGCGGGCAGCGACGAGACCGCCACGCCCGCATCATGCGGATTCGCCAGAGGCGAGTTCAGCGTCAGGACCCCCGGGCCCGTCTGCGCAATGCCGACACCGTTCGGCAGCGCCAGCGGCGACGAGGCGGCAACCGAGGCGATGCTCACCGTCTCCGTCTGCGCACCGTCGTACACCATCGCCGACGCACCCGTGAACCCGGTGACATCATCCACATTGAGCGTCATCGCGCCCGACTCGGCAGCGGAAGTCAACGACGAATGCGGCCAGCCGTTGGTGTACGACGCCAGCAGCCGCACGCCGTTTCGGCCCCAACGCCAGTGCACGATGTCGGGCGCCGTCGAGATCGTCGGCGCACCGTCCGGGACCGTCGGCGCGGCCGTGTCCGTGTACCAGTTGATCAGCGGATGCTCCGGCGCGTACAGCCCGGACTCCACCGGCACATAAGTCCTAGGCCAACCCGCGTTCCGGGCCGTCTGCAATGCCAGAACGTCGATCACCGGCCAGCGCCGCATGATCAGCAGGCCGTTGCCGGTACCCCGCTGAATACCCGCGCGACCCGTCGTGGACCCCGGGCCGAACAGCTCCTCGTTGTCCACCGACGCGCGCAGCATCTGATTGCAGTACGTGTCCACGATGCTCGTCGCCCTGTTGCAGACGTTCGTGATCTCCGCCTGCTGCGCCGGGACAGTCGCCCCCGGCTCCGGCAGGATCGACCACGAGCAGCCCGTAGGCGCGTCAACCAGCATCTGAGGGGTGATGTACGGGGTGACCGTCGCAACCACCCCCTTCGCGAGGCATCAGAGGATGGAGCGGACGACAGGCAGGGGAGTTACTCGGTCGGCGTGCTCGCGGCGCGGGGCCGGCGCTTCGGCGCGGACGCGGCGGGGGCAGCCGCCGGGGCGACCTCGCCAGCAGGGGCAGCCGGAGCCGCAGCTGACCTCGCTGCCAGAAGCGCCGCCGTCAGCTCCCGCTGGCCCTGCGCCATCGCCTGCATCTCGGCGAGCATCGTCGCCGGGTCAGCCAGGCGCTTCTGCTCCGCCACGACCAAGCGCAGCGTGCGCTCCGCATCGTTCTCCCACGCAGGGAAGGGGTGGAGACGGTTGGCGAGTTCCTCCGGCAGGCCGTCGAACGCGCCGTCCTCACCGACCGTGAACGTGCCGAACTCGGGGTCGTCGATCTTGGACGCGTCTGTGAGCGTGTACAAGCGCATGAGCGCGCTCCTTTGGTGAGGGTGGGGCGGGGCATGGGGAAGGCCGAGAGCGGGAGGCTCTCGGCCTTGAGATGGCGCTGCAACCGCGATACCGTGGTTGCATGACAGCTAAAGCGGTTACATTCCGGCTACCGGAAGACCTGCACGAGCGGCTCCGGCGAGAAGCATTCGAGACGCGTCGACCCATGAACGAGCTGGTCATTGAAGCGCTGGCCGCCCGGTACTCCCTGCTCGAAAGTGGCGGCAGCATCGTCCACGTCGACAGCGACCCCCGCAACAACGACCTCGCCAACCTGCTCGTCTGGGGCAAGCCGTGAAGACCGCGACCGAAACCGCAGTCTGGGCCGAGTGGAACGCGCTGTCGGATGACGAACCGTCGCCCGTCAAGCGCATCGCCAACAAGCTGAACATGGCACCAGTCGACGTCGCCTTCATCGTCTACCCGGCCGAGACCCTCGGACGGTGGGACGACAGCCACGAAGCCGACCTGTAGAGAGGGCCTGCATCACGAAGGCCGGAAGCATCTCGCTTCCGGCCTTCGCGATGGGGTGAGTCAGGTGCGGCGGTTCGCCCGCATCCGCAGATTCTCGGAGCGCGAGACGGCCGCAAGGTGATCGTGGCGGACGCAACTCCTCCGAAGGCACTTGTGGTGCACGTCGAAGCCCCCCGGGGCCGGGCCGTTCTCCAGCTCGAAGGCGAAGCGGTGAGCGCCGATCATGTTGCCGTGACTGAGCCCGAACTGGCCGTAGCCCGTGCCCGGATTGATGCTCGCTGTCCAGATCCAGCATCGGCCGAGCTCGGGGTTTGCTTCAGGAAGCGGGCCGTTCTTGTCGACCTTCATCCAGAACCGCTGCTCGGGAGTGCGCTGCGACGGGCGTTCCACCGCCGGGTCGCGCAGCCACCGCCGATAGTGCTTGCGGCAGATCGTCCGCTTGTAGATCTCATTCCCGCAAGTGCCGTCGTCCTCGGTGCAGGTGAGCGGCTTCTCGACCTTCGGTTTCACAGGCATGGGGTCGGGGACGTAGCCCCATGAGTCACCGCCGCGACCACGGGCGATGTTCTCGCGCTGGGAAATTGGATCAAGGTGAGCCGGGTTGCAGCACCTCCGGTGGAGGCATGCGTTGCTGTCGGCACAGCCGGGGTCCCGGGTGTGGCAGAGGTGGTCGAGGACGAGCCCCTCGGGGATTGGACCAACGAGGGCCTTGTAGACAAGCCGATGCGCAAGGCGCGTCTCGCCAGCGTGATTACTCCTAGCGCCATATCCGTTGGGCTGGATGTACCCAATCCAAGGCCAGCACTCATCGTCGCCACGCCGGTCAACCTGCGCCCAGAAGCGACGCTCGCGCGGGTCGGTTGTCTCTCCGTGGGTGCGTTCCCGCTTGTAGTGCACTTTGCACAGGCTGAGCGCATGGCTCGGTTGGTCGCAACCGCCTTCATGCGTGCACGTCGCACTCTGAGCGGCGTAGCGGCGGGTCTGGTGATTGGGGTCGCCGTACTTCTGCCATGTCGCGTAGTGCTTCGGGCACCATCCGCGCCCGACTACGGGCTTGCCGCAGATCGTGCAGGGATCGCCTCGGCGGACCGTCACTGGAGCCTCCTGTAGAGAGCGGGAGGAATCCCCCACCACTCTCTACAGGATACCACTTGATTCGCGTGACGATGGCTCAACTGACCTTATTTGAGCAGGTCAGACTACGCGACGCAGCTGAGCACTCCGGCTGCGACTGGCGCGCGATTCAGGAAGGCACCGACACTTCGGATCTCGAATTCGCGCCTCGGACCTCCGCCGGCCACCCCCGGGTTGCGGTTGATGCCGTAGTCGTACTGGGCGCAGTCCCGCAGGGTGCGGTACTCCAGGACGCTGGAGATCTTGCTCTGCGGGAAGGGGACCCGGTCGCTGCGGGCGATGATGGTGCCGGGCGGGATGGAGACGTGGACCTCGATGGGCACGGTGACGCCACCGGCGGGGGCGTTGACGATCTGTCCGACGCGGCCGCCGGCGGTGACGTTGACGCGGCCGTCGCTGTCGGTGTTGAGGAACGTGGTGGCGCTGGTGTTGCCGAGGACGAGTCCGGCGATCTCCTGGGCCTGCGCGGCGTTCATCATGAGCGCGGTCGGGCTCGACTTGATCTGGTTCCACAACGGGAGGAAGAGCAGGTTCTCGATCTCGGCGATGGAGCCACCGGACAGGGTCAGGCCCGCGCCGTTGAGCGAGTTGAAGACGCTGGGGTTCGCGGTGGAAGTGCCCGGCTGGACCCACTGGCCGGTGCTGTTGTAGTCGCCGGACAGGCTGGCCATGAATCCGTCGTAGTCCTTGGCGTTAGCGCTGCCGTTGTCGCCGGAGGACAGGTAGGTGGGGACCGAGTTCGCGGTGTTCTGCCAGGTGGTGCTGATGTCGACCAGGGTGGACGGGACCGCGTTGTTGCTGCTGATGACCGAGGTCATGGTGACCGTGTTGGTGGTCGTGGTCGTGTAGTAGTACCAGGTCGAGCCGTTGCTGGACTGGAACCAGTCGTAGGCGACGGCGCCGCGCTGCGCGGTGGTGGTCGCGGAGACGCTGTTGGTGGCGGTGCCGGAGCCGGACGCGCCGCTGGTGCTGGCACCCTGCGAGTTGCCGGAGCCGTAGTAGTAGCCGGAGCCGGTGCGCCCGGCGACGCCGACGTACACGGTGGTGGAGGCGGCGATGGAGCCGCCGGTGGTGTGCTGGGTGAGAGTGGGGGCGGTGGCTGCGGCGAGGGCGAAGCTCTGCGCGCCGAGGAGCTTGCGGTCGTCCGCGATCAACACCTGGTTCAAGGTGTTGAAGGTCGCGGTGGCGTACGGGTCGTCGTAGCCGGTGGCGAGGTCCAGGGCGTCCTGGGTGACCATGCCCGCCAAGGAGGTGGGCTGGTACTTCGCCTGGAAGTCCTGCTCGGAGAACAGCACTTCGCTGGCGGCGTAGTTGAAGCCGATGCTGGGGTCGGGCTGGGAGTTGGTCAGGTTCATGATCGCCTTCCAGATGGCGAACGTGTTCCCGTCCATGCTCTTGACGCGTGCGACGTGATCCCTGAACGGGGTCACGACGGGGATCAGCGTGACCAGCGGCGACAGGTCGTAGCTGGTGATGCCGGTGCCGGTGGTGATGCCGGTCGTCTGGGCCTTCCAGAGCGACTGGAAAGTCGCTTCGGCCATTTCGTCCTGCGACGTGCTCATGGGTGCCTCTTTCTGGGCATGCGAAAGCCCCCGGCGCGTCGGCGTCTCGGGGGCTGTGAAGTGGTGGGGCGCGGCTATTAGCCGCGGTGCATCTGCTGGAGCTGCGCGATGGCGAGGGAGTTCATCTCGTCCGCGATGGCCTTCTTCTTGTTCGCGTCGAGTTCCCCGGCGAGCTGCTTGCGCAGTTGCAGGCCTCGGTCCATGTCGACGGGCGCGCCCTTGTCCTGGCCGCGCAGGTGCTCGGAGCGCGGCAGTACGCCGTTGGATGCGACCGCCATGACGGCGGGCTGGTTGGCGATGTCGTCAACCTGCTTGATCAGTTCCTCGACCTGCTTCTCCAGCGCCTGGTTGCGCTCCTCCAGCACGGTGACGACGTTCGCCTGCGCGAGGACTGCCGCCTGCTTGGCGATGTCCTCCATGTGCGTGGCGCTCCAGCCGTCGAACTGTGCCTTGAGCACGTCCTGGGCGATGCCCTTGAGCATGTCCTGCGAGGGGGTAGTGGTGGTCTGGGTGGCCTTGGCCACGGTGTCGTCGTCGGCCGGGACCGCATCGGCGGGGATGCCCGCTTCGGCGGAGGGGGCCGGGGTGAGGTCTGCGGCGGTGGCCGGCGGCTCGGCGGCTGGGGGCTGCTCGGCCTCGGCGGGTGCCGGGTCGGCCGCGCTGTCGTCCGCGGGTGCGGCGGAGGGGGCCTTGGCCGGGGTGAGCATGGTGATCTCGGTGGGGTCGACGGTGCCGACGAGGTTGCCGTTGGCGTCGTAGATCGCGACCTGGGCGGGCTTCTCGGCCTTGGCCATGTCGGTGACGGGTACGCCAGCGACGGGCTTGGGCGTGGCCTCGGCGATGCCCATGGCGGGCGCCTGCCCGGACTCGGCGGTGACGTCTTCGGACAGTGTCGGTGCGGCCATGTCGGGCTCCAGGTTCGCGGTCTTGGCGACCGGCTGGCCGCTCTCCTCTGTGGTGGGTGCGGCGGGCAGCGACGCGAGTACCTTCTGGAGGCTGTCGACGGCGCCGCGGATGGCCTGCTCGTTTGCGGTGGACAGGACCCGTCCGGCCTTCTCGATCTGCGCGAAGGTTTCGATGGTGTCGAGCGGCGCGGTGTCGAACCCGCCGAGGGCCTTGCCGACGGCGGCCATCATGTCGGTGCCGCAGTCGGCCTCGGACTGCTCGGCGATCGCGAACGGTGCGAGGACGCTGATGATGTAGTCGACGGCACAGCAGGCGTCTTCGAGGTCCATGGCGTTGTCGGCGTCGTCCGGATCGGCCGAGGCGGCTTCGAGCCACTCGCGCTGCGCGAGGGTGTCCAGTGCGGCCTTGGCCCGGGACAGGATCGACGTCCACTTCATGGCGGTGGCCGCGTCGATGGCCTCCCATGCCGGGGAGCCCGGGTCGTTGGGGTCGCCGGGGGCGTCCTCGCCGGGCTCGGCGAGGATGACCGTCGGGTCCATGCCGTCGATGCCGTCGTCCAAGTCCATGCTGTCCGCCTTCTTGATCGAGCCGTCAGATGCCCAGTTGTCCGGGACCTTGCGGCCCATCTCCTCGGCGCGCCGCTGGATGAAGCGGCGGATCTTGTCGTGGTCTTCGCCGCCGCGGCCTACCGCGCGGATCGCCGCGTCGAGGTCCTCGTCGTCGGCAATGGGGTACGAGATGTCGCCGTCGGGGCCCTTCATGGCGTGGCCCTTGGCTGCGAGGTCCCGCAGTTGGTGGGCGGTGTACTTGTCCTTGACGACCTCGGTACGCGGCTCGGCCTTACGCACGGGCGCGCCGTGGATCATCGCGGCGATCGCGGCAGGGCTGCCGGTCATCGTGACGGTCTCGGCTGGTTCGAGCATCGGCTCGGCCTTCGCGAGGAGCTGGCGGACGTACGCGCCGTCGAGGAGACCGCCCGCGTCCTGCCGCTGCTTCATCAGCAGGAAGCCGCTGCTGCCGTTCGCGGCACGGCCCACGAGGTCGACCCTGGGGATGTCAGCGTCGACGGCCTCGGTCCAGTCGTCTTCGATGAAGTCAGTCACTGGTCACTCCTGACGCGTCGTCTTGTCCGTCGTCGTGCTTGGCCTTGCGGTGAGAACCCGGTGACTTGGCCGGACTTCACGAGGGCCCAAGCAACGTCGTCGCAGATCGCCCCGATCAACCAGTCGCCGGCCTTGATGAAGGTCCCGTCGGGCTGCTCCCAGTCGGGGCCGCGGTAGACGTAGCTTTCGACGACGGTGGCGTGTCCGATCGAGTCGTCGGGACCGTGGAACAGGCCGACCTGCGCTCCGCCGGGGAGGTAGCTCCAGCAGGCTTTCTCCAGCTCTTCCGGGCTGAAAAAGTCGCGCGCGCCGTCCGCGCCCTTGGCGATGCGCGGGTCCTGCCCTGCCTGATAGGCCAGGCCCAAAATGAACTGCTGCTCGGGTACCGCGGACTTGCCGAGGAACCGCAGCCCGTCGGGCTCGGGTTCGATATGGGGATGGTCTTCTCGTCCGCAGCCGCACGGGCAGTCGCCCGACCCGGGGGAGGGATCATCGTCCACGGTGGTCACCCCCTTCATGCAGGGCCGACGTTGCACCGGCAATGCGGGTGTACTGGCGGGTAGGAGTCGCCGGAGGGGTACGGGGCGCCGATGGGCCGGGGCCCGGCTGCGGCGTTGCCGGAGCAGGTCGGGCAGGTGTTGGGACTGGGGTCCAGCAGCCAGCGTCCTTGGGTGATGCCGGCCTGCCGGTAGCCGACGAGCGCGGCCAGTCCGGAGCTGCGGGTGATCTCGGTGATGGCGATGCCGAGGGCCGTGGTGATGCTGCCGAGTGCGTCTCGGAGGGATTCGGCGAGCATCAGTGCTGTCGTGCCGGCAAGGAGTCCGGCGACGAGGAGCCGCACGAGTTCCTGGTGCCGGGTGTTGGCCATGCCTTGGGCGTCGCCGGTGGCGTCGTCCGTGAGCTGGTCGTAGTTCTCGTCGGCGTCGTTGTCGGCGATGGTGTGCTGGGCTTGGGCGGTGTCGCCGGGCGTCCAGTTGCCGAGGTTGATGCGTCGTTTGCCTGCCGCGAGTGCCTTGGCGGATAGGAGTCCAAGGAGGTAGCCGTCGGCGTGGACCTTCGGAAGGATCTTGGCGAGCGGCCTGGCGAGGTCGAGTTGCCTGGCGGCCAGCCATTCGCTGGTCGCAGCGGTGAGCTGTGCCTTGTCGGGCTTGTTGCCGTCGGCGGGGAGTTGGTGCTGCGCGAGGTAGTCCCGCGCGAGCTGCTCCGCCGCAGTGACGGTCAGCGTGGCCTTGAGGCTGCGGGCGATCTCCTCGGCCCAGTAGTTGGCGGCGTCCATATCGTGCTGCCAGCCGGGCCAGTCGGCTGATGCCCCCTTGGCGGGGGCGTCAGCTTTTGGGGATGCGGCCTTGACCACGCCGGTGCCGTCGAGCGCGGCTAGGACCGCGTCGATGTTGGCGAGGAGCTCCTGCCGTACGGCTGGGTTGCCGGGCAGCTGGTCCGGGGACCACCAGGCGAGGGCCTCCGTGATATCCCCGTCCGGGTCGTCGGGGTTGGGTATCTGATCGCGGTCGCCGCCGATCGGTACGCAGTCCTCGGACGGGACCGTCCATACGATGCCCTCGTAGATGCCGCTCGGGCTGAGCCACGCCCCGCTGACCTCGCCGGGCGGCGGGATGAATCCCGTCTCCTCGCTCCATTCACGCCAAGCGCCTTGGATCGACGACTCGCTGCCTTCCAGGTGGCCCCCGGGTACCTCCCACGTGCCGGACGCTGGATCCTCGGGGTCCAGGGCCCGCTGGAGCATGAGGACGCGCCCGGTGTCGGCTGCCCGGACGGCCAGTCCTGCGACGGCTACTTCGCCCGCGTCCTTGCGGATGGCGAGTCGGCCGCTGTCGTTGAGGTTGTGGCCTGTGACCGGATCGGTGGCTGTGAACTTGAAGTCCCGCCACCGGCCGTCCTTGCGCCGCGCTTTGGCGAAGCGGCGGAATGCGGCCAGTTCGGCGTCGCGGGCGGCCTTGGCGACGGGCGCGTCCTTGTCCGGCTCGTCGTCGTCCTCTTCGTTGTGGTGCTGTCCGATGAGGTCGTAGCCGGTGATGCCGGTCGCCGTGGTGATTCCGGCGGTAGGCGCGCCGCCCCCTTCGCTGTCCTTCGCCACCGGTTGGGCCGGTGGCGCGGTCGGCATCGCGGACGAGCCGTATTCCTCCTCCGCCAAGGGGGTCGTCTTGATGGGGGGGTTGGGTACGACGCCTTCGACGCCACCGAAGACAGTGTGTGGAAGTAGCGCGCCCGGCTCGGGTGCGGCGGTCTCCGGATCGATCTGCCCCGCGAGCGCATACAGCGAGGCGAGGGGGATCGGGCCGGAGCGGGAGGTAGAGATGAAGCGGGGCATCGGCTGCCCGGCGGGCTCCGGCAGTCCGTAACGCATCTCGCGGATGTCCGATCCGCCGATGACTCCCAGCTCCAGGTAGATCTTGTCTGCCTGGGCCTGCTGCAACCGGTCTGCCTGCTCCTCGCCCAGGTCGAATGCGAAGCGCACGGGAAGGCCGAGGTCGTTGCGTAGGAACCCGCTGAGGGTGTCCTGGATGTGGCGGATCAGCGGCAGGTCGCCGACGCGGTGCTGCACGTCGGCCTGGCTTTCGCCGGACGACTTGTTGACGGACTCGGTGAACCCGAGGTCGGAGGGCACGACGTGGTAGGCCGCGGCGGTCTTCCGCATGAGGTGGAGCGAGAAGACGTCTGAGAAGTCTTTCTCGTTCGACCATGCGATCTTGAAGCCGGGCGGCATGAACTTGACCTGCTGCTTGATCGCCTGGTCGCCGGTGAGGACCGCGTCCCACTGCTCCTGGAACTGCTCGATCTGGTCCGGGGACCAGCCCTCAGGCGCGGAGGCGAACGCCTGCGGGACGTTGCCCTCAGTGAATCTCTGCAAAAAATAGGCTTGGAATCGCAGGTCAGTGTTGGCGTTGAGCAGGATCGACTCAAGCGGTGCGCGGCCGTACGGCGAGCCGGGAATCTTGCGGAACGGGGTGTAGATGATGTCCCGCGTGGTCTGCCAGTTCCACGGCAGGCCCTGCGCGTACTGCACGTACGCCTCGGCCGGGTACTGCGGAACATTGCCGAACTCGTCGAGGAGCGGCACGAAAGTAGTGCCGTCCACAACGCGCAGGCCGACGCAACGGCCAGCCCTGTTCCTCATCCTGTAGAGCGTCCCGGCGTCGTACGCGAGGATGTCGAACAGCCACGACGCCAGCCACGACGCGAACGGCTGGTCCCGGTCCGGCTTCTCAAGCGCGGCCATGCCCACGGTGATGGCGTCCGCGACATCGCCTACGGCGCCGTCGGCTGGGATCAGCGACCAGTCCAGGCTGCGGATCGAGTCGATCCGGTGCCAGATGCACATGGACGCCACGTCGTACGCCTCGACGAGACCACGCAGGGTGTCGAAGGAGACGCGTTCGTGAGTGCGGGGCCGCGCGGAAATGTTGCGGCCAGTCAGGAAGTCCTGGCTGCGCGGGGTCCGCGAGTAGCCGTCGTACGGGCCGATCGGAGTACCAGGGCTGAACGCCGTGGACGGCAGCATTCCCGCCGCAGCCTCCGCCTCCTGGATTGCAGCAGGCGGGGAGTTGCCGAAGACCTTGGCGAGACGGGAGCGGACGCCCATGCGGGGAGGCCCCCCTATCTGCGTTGCTGCTGCCGGAAAGCGAGGTTGCGGGCACGCTGACGGGCGGCGACGGGGTCTTCGGGGGCGTCGGCTTGAGCGGTGAGAGATGTCTTCGGCGCCGCCGCAGTGATGGGTGTTGCCGTTGCCGGCCTGCCTGCGGCGAGCGCTTCGGCCTTCCGCCGCGCGTAGTCGATCCACGCCTGTGCCCCGGACCCGTCGAGCAGCATCTGCGATAGGGCTTGGCTGGTGGCATCGACCTGGTCGTCGTGGGCGGCGTTGGGGAAGCCGGCGGCTTCGTCGATGAGGGCTTCGGGATCGAACAGGGCGATCGCCGCCTCCGGCAGGAACACGTTCCCGGCCTCAATGAAGGGCGCAACGGCGTTGGCCCGCGCGTACTTCGACTCGGTCGGGCTGACCGCCGTGATGCCTGGGATCTTCGACGTCAAAGTGTCGATGATCGCTGTGCCGTTGGCCTTGTCCTCAACGATCTTGCGGGTGGCCTGAGGCCAGCGCGCGACCATCGCCTTGAAGGCAGTCAGAGTGTCAGTGAAGCTGAGCCGCTTGTGGACCTGGTCGAGCAAGTACACGTTCGCACCGCGCCGGGCCCAGACCTGGCCGACGACGTAGTCGCTGCTCTTGGTGTCCTTGAACGCCATGTCCCAGGACATGACCATCTCGTCGCACTCGTTGACGAGATAGGCACCGGGGTCTGTGGGGTGCTGCGACCACAGCGGGGTCGTGTATCTGCGCCACCACGGACGCTGCCAGACGTTACCGGCATCCGGGCTTGGACTGCCCTGATAGAGGGCACTGAATACCCGGGACCCGGCTTGAATCCGGATCTCCTCCCACTGTGCTGCGGTACGTTTTCGCGCGGAGGCTAGCCACTGCCCCGGTTCGCGGGCGAGGAGGTCCGACTGGCCCTTGACCGGGTCGTGGTCGGCCAGTGCGGGGATGTTGACGACGCGCCAGCGGTGGCCATCCTCGGCTGCGAGCAGTCGCCCCGCGAAGTCATCCTCGTGCCACCTGGTCATGATCACGATGACGGGGGCGTCTGGTGCCAGACGCGTTGATCCGACGGACTGCCACCAGCCCCACACGCGCTCGCGGTAGTAGGCCGAGGCCGCCTGCTCCTTATCGGAGAAGGGGTCATCAACTACGAGTGCGTCCAAGGGGCGTCCGGTCAATCCGGAGCCGATGCCGACGCACACAACGCCGCCGCGATGCCCTGCAAGCTGCCAGCGCTTAGCGGACCCGTAGTCGCGGGCGATGCTGAGGCCGATGTCGAAGGTGCCTTCGTCGCCGTCGTTCGTTGTGATCCAGTTCCTGATCTCGCGCCCGAACGTCTCCGCCAGGGATTGCGAGTAGGAGACGATGCCCATGCGGCGCTCGGGATCGCGGGTCAGCGCCCATAGCGTCCCGGTCTTGGTGACGCGCTGGCTCTTGCCCTCCTGCGGCGGCATGGAGACGATGAGCCGGGCCCCGGGATCGGAATACGCGCGCATGACCTCTTGGTCGATCACGTCTAGCGCTGGTGTCTGCACGGTCTCGGGATCGATCAGCTTGGCCAGGTCGCCGGGGGTCTCCCACTTCGGGCCCCGCGCGCGGCGGCCAGCCTTGCGGCGCTCGATCTCAGCCTGGAGCGCCTGCAGCTCCAGCATCTTCGTCAGCTTCATCGCCAAGAGCGGCGAGTTGTTCGCTGGCGTCGATGATTGCCTTGTTGAGGGCATCGACGGTGAACGCCCCCTCGATTTTGACGGCCTGGTCGAGTCCGCGCAGCTTCGCGACCTGGGAGTTGATCTTTAGGAGCCGGTCTGCGGCGGCGAGGTTCGGGCCCTTATCCAGGAGCGGCTCACCGGTCTCGGGGTGCTCGGCCACGCGCCCGCTGGTGGATACGTGGAAGTACTCACCACGGAAGATCTTGTGTACCTCTTCGGCGAGGTACTCCAGCTCGACGAGCTGCTCTTCGCGGTACACCTCGACGCTAGTGCTCTGCGCCGCGATCGACTCCTCCAGGGCGCGGGAGAAGTCCTTGCTGGCCGAGTAGGCGCTGCTGTATCCGAGCTCGGCCCAGAACTCGGCGTACGGCACCTTCCGCCGCCGATAGTCGACGAGCTTGGCGCGGCGCGCCGAGACGATCGCGGTCTCTGCACGGGAGCGTCCCATGGGTGCCTCCCTCAGGCAGCCGGGACCTGGTAGCCCCGCGGGCTGAACTGGCTGGTGCCAGCGCCGAGCGAGAGCGGCCCGACGAGGTTGGTGTTGCCGTAGTTGGCGCACAGGAACACGTACACGTCGCCCTGGTCGGGCTGGGTGACGGCGTAGTCGCCGGTGCCCATGTTCTCGGTCCAGGAGTCGTGGGTGACGGCGACGATGCCAGGGAAGTACGCGCCGCTGCCCTCGTTGACGATGACGATGGTGCCGAGATCGGGGACGCTCATCATGTGCTCCTTCGGGTCAGGACAGGCCCGCGAACCAGCCGTTGCTGGCTCCGGACAGGGTGCCGAGGCTGGCTGGCATGGCCGTGGTCTGGCCGGTGGCGGCGGTCGCGAAGCGGGCGTTCGCGGCGCTGAGCTTGTAGTTCGCTGCGGACTGGGAGACGCCGCGCAGGAACGTCGGTAGCGTGGTGCCGTTCGCGAACCAGGCGATGAGGTAGTCCCCTGCCGTGAGGTTGTACGGTCCTCCGGTCAGCGGCATCGTCTTCGCGCCGGTGGATACCCAGCTGGCGGACTGGTCGGCGGTGGAAGCGACGGGGGCCCCGGCGGTGGTGTAGAGGCCGGCGAAGCATTCGTTCGCGGTCAGGGTCACGCCGGCTGCCGTGATGAACAGTTCGACGTTCGTGACGGACGCCGCGATGGGGACGTGGACCCGGGCGACGTTGACGGTTCCCGCTGCGGCAAGGATCGTGCCGCTTGTGCAGGTCGCCGGGTCCATGGTCCAGGTGATGAGGCTGTGGTCCTCGGGTGCCCAGTAGGTGCGCGGGTGGACGTGGTCCCAGGGGGCGGCGAGCGGCCCGGAACCGGTCGCGCCGGGCGTCCCGGACTTCTTGGGCAGGTCGGTGGTGTCGATGGTGGCTTGCGCGGTGCCGGTCATCGATGCCCAGCGCAATACTTCGCCGACGGGCATGACGGTGATGCCGCGGGAGTTGATCCCCGCCATGATCGACGCGAAGTCCGTGATGGAGATCTGCGTGTCGGCGGTCGGGGTCGTCACGACCTCATGGAATGCCAGGATCAGCCAGCTGGCCGTGGCCTTGCACTGGTCCAGGTCGCCGCCGGACTGGGTGATGAGGCTGGTCAGGTACTCCTGGCCGTCGCCGGTATAGCTGGAGATGCTGGAGATCCGCCGGATCCGGAACGGATCGGATGGCACGTAGGTCTCTTTGGTCTTGTTGACCGTGCTCAGCCCGGCGCCGTAGACCTGCTGGATGATGCTGGTCGTGGAGACGCCGTCCGTCGTCAGGCCGTACTGTCCCTTGGGGTAGGCGTTGAGGTCCGCACCCCGGAAGCCGTTCGCGACCGCGAAAGCCTTCATGCTCGTCGCGTCGGCAAGCAGCTGGGCGGCGGTGACCCCGGTGTAGGTGTTGCTGTGAACGGTGTCGCTGTACGCGTGGCAGGCGATTTCCCAGCCGTCGTTCGTCTGGAGGTTCTTCAGGTCCGAGACGGACAGGCGGCCGGTGGTGCCGATCAGGTCGCCGATGATGAACGAGGTCGCCGGATACCCGTAGAGGTCCATGTAGGGCTTGCCGGCGGTGAGGGCGTCCTCGTAGCAGTCATCGAAGGTGATCGACACGACGCCGTTGGGGAAGGTCGCAGCGCCGTTGGCGACGGTGTCGACCATCTGGAGGTGCACGGTCGCGGCGTTGGCGGAGCCGCCCCCGATGTCGGCGATGCGGAACCGGACGGCTGCGAGTCCAGCCGTCGCCCCGCTGCCGATCTTGCTGGCGGTGTGGAAGCTGAGGCTCTGGGTGACCCAGTCGCCGCTGGTCAGGTAGTTGGAGCCTGAGGCGCCGGTCTGCATGACCCAGGTCCAGCCGTTGGTCCAGGTCGTGTCGGTGCACACGTCCAGCTGGATGCTGGCCAGCATGTTGATGTTGGCGACCTGCACGGTCACGCGGGGATTCGCCGCCGCGAGACTCAGGCCGGTGACGGATCCGTACACGTGGTACGTGTTGCCGTCGCCCGGGGTGGTGAGCGTGGCGCACTGGCTGCCGCGCACGAACGTGCTCGTGTCGCTGGGGGTGTAGGTGCCGCCCGAGATGATGTCCGAGACGAAGCCGTGGCCGGCCTGGAACTCTGTGGCGACGGCGACCGGCTGGGCATAGCGGGGCAGGCGCAGCGACGGCGGGTACGGCACCGAGGTGGCCAGGTTGGCCTGTTGGACGTACCGGGCGTCGCTGGTCGCCGGGTAGTCCACCAGGGCACCAAGCGACGGCCGGACGACGCGGATCCACTGGGTGCCATCGCCGATCAGCTCCATGCTGCCGTACTGGAAGATCAGACTCGGATTGACGGTGCCATCAACGGTGCCCGTGATGGTCACGGCGTTCGCGGACGAGTCCATCTTCTTGACCGTGACGGTCACCCCGGCGGTCGGCGAAGGCAGCGTCACCGTGATCGCATTCGCGGTCGCAGTGCACTCCAGCACGTCATACGGATTGGCGGTGACCGTCGCGGCGGTGATGGCGCGGATCATGGAGACTGGCACGCCAAGCTGCTGGACCAGGGCGAAGTCCGTCGGCGAGACGCCGTTGGCACCGCCGGTGATCTTCTGGCCGCCGTTGGACCAGGCCGCGACCGGCGGGTGCTGGGTGGCGATGACGTCGAGCGTCGCCGTCCGGACCGTCGGAGACCCGGCCGGTCCGCCGACGACCACGGAGGCGTCCGCTGCGGTGACGGCCGCGACGAGGCCGACCGCCTGCACCGTCCAAGCGCCTGCTACCTGCTGGTAGAGCTGCCCGCTGCTTTGGAGGTACAGGTCGCCGTTCGTCTCCAGCGTCGAGGGCGCGGCGCTGCCGGTGTAGAGCTGAGGCGTGTGTCCGGTCGCACCGGTGGCCCCGGTTGGACCGGTGCTGCCCGTCGGCCCCGTGGGGCCGGTGCTGCCGGTTGCCCCAGTGGCCCCGGCGGCTCCGGTTGGGCCCGTTGCGCCTGTGGCACCGGCCGTGCCGGTCGATCCCTGCGGGCCTTGGATGTTGCCGACGGGCGAGCCCCAGGCTCCAGCGGTCTGCTGGTAGAGGTCGCCGGTGGAGGTCCGCAGGTAGAGGTCGCCGTTGGTGTACAGGGTCGTCGGCGCGGCTGTGCCGCTGTAGAGCTGGGGGGTATGGCCTGCCGCGCCGGCGCTTCCGGTCGCGCCGGTTGCCCCGGCGACACCCTGGGTGCCCGTCGGTCCGGTCGGTCCGGTTGAGCCGGTGGCACCGGTCGGTCCCGTGGGTCCCGTCGGTCCGATGTTGCCTGTGGCGCCGGTTGCGCCTTGCGGTCCCTGGAGGTTGCCGACGGGTGATCCCCAGGACCCGTTGACCTGCTGGTACAGGTTGCCGTTGGTCTGGAGGTACAGGTCGCCGTTGGTGTAGAGCGTGGTGGGGGCGCTGCTGCCGGAGTAGAGCATCGGCGTGTGGCCGCCGCTCCCGCCGCCGCCGCCGAACGTGATGCCGGTGCCCGGCCAGGTCCCGGCCTTGGGGCCGTAGAAGACGGCCGAGGTGGGGTAGTTGGTGAGGTCGACGTAGTAGTCGCCGTCTACGCCGACCGTGTTGCCGGGTGCGCCGATGCCGGACCGGATGGTGTTCCCAGCCGGGCCCTGGATGCCGGTGGGGGAGATGACGACGGTCGTCACTGGGGCCTCCTCACGGCAGTGGGACGAGCTGGCAGAAGGAGGTGCCGGTGACGAGGTCCGTCTGGCTTGGCGTGCCGGGGTTCATCCACAGGGCGTACGGATATGCGGACTGCCCGAGGAGTGCGGTGGCGGTGGGTGACAGGACGACCATGAGCGTGGCCGTGTCGACAGTGATGGTGATGTAGCCCTGGGCGGTCGAGGCTGTGCTGTTGACGGAGACGAGGCCCGGTTCGGTTGTGTCCGACGTGTTCGGCCTGATCACGAACTCGAACGTAGCCCCGCTGATGTCGGCTGGGGTGCCGTTGCTCAGGAGCTGGTAGCCCTGCGGCCATTGGCTCCCGGCGGCGACGTTGATCTGTACCTGCTGCGGCAGGCCGGGCATGGACCACCCCCGTCACGCTGGCGGTCCGCTGGTGTCAGCGTGTCTGGGCGGCGTGCACGAGGACCGGGATCCAGGCGGCGACGAGTCCAGCGGCGATGATCCGGGCCCGGTCGAAGGGCGGCGCGACGGGTAGCACCGCGAACGCCCATAGGACGATCGCGATGACGGCGCAGATCAGGGCGAGCATCAGGCGGCGGGCTCGGCCGGGGCAGCCGGCGCGTCCTCGCCGAGGAGGGCCTCGATCGCGGCGATGACCGCAGCGAGGACGGACTTGCCGCTGGAGGTCTCGCTGGTCAGCTCGGCCTTGGCGGCGGCGATGGCGGCGGCGAGGAACTTCTTGAAGTTGGCCTCGCTGGAGGTCTCCAGGCTCTCGAAGAACGGGGCGAGCCGGGCGACCAGGGCCTCGGCCTCCTCGTCGGTGGTGGTGCGGAGGTGGTTGATGAAGTCGGTGAAGGCAGACATGTGGATCTCCTTGGGGTGAGGGTGGTTCAGCGCCGGAAGGCCGACGGGTTGAGCCCGCCGAGGTTGAGCAGGTGCTTGCGGATCAAGTCCCGCAGGTCGCGGTCGCTGAGCACGGAGCCGGAGACGTTGATCGTCACGCTGACCGGCGTGGGCGCGTCCGGCTTGGGCGCGGCGTCCGGGTCGTCGCCGCCGCACGGCCAGTGCCAAGAGGCGTGCTCGGTGCGCGTCTCGTCATGTGTGCTGGTCAGAAGCTGCTCGAACTCGGGCGACCAGGGCAGTGGGCCCGCCAGGGCGAGCGCGACTCCCGACTCGGTGGCGCAGTGCCCGGCCACTCGCATCGGACAGCAGCCAGCGATCTTGCCGCTCTTCCGCCAGACGTGCACGGTCTCCCCGACTTCGGGCAGCGCCTCGGCCTTGACCGGCACATCGGCGCAGCAGTCGGTGTCCGGCTCTATGCCCATGCGCTTGCGAAAGTCGTTGAGCGTGATCGCCCCGGAGCGAAGCAGTTCCTCGGCTTCGGCCTCTTCGGTCGGTTCCAGTTCGTAGCTGGCCCAGTGGCCGTGCTGGAACCGGCTGACGGCCAGCGGCCCGCTGTCGCCCAGGCGGTTGAGGTGCAGGTCGCCGCCGCCATCCACGTCGGCGATGTCGCATTCGATGCGCTCGACGCGGTCGCCCGCGCCAGGGATGCGGATGATCGCGGTGAAGCGGCTCACGACTTGGCCTCCGCAACCCGCATCTCGGCAACCGCCCAGCGGAAGACGCCCGTGCGGACATCCTCGCCGTCGTCGGTGAGGATGGGCGTTGCTGCGGAGGCGAGCGGCTGGCCGTCCGCGTCGGTGAGCATCGTCAGCTCGGCGGTGACCAGGTTCTCGGTGGCGTCGGCGCTCAGGGTGAAGCTGGCGACGCTGGTGATCTGCTCGCCGGTGTCGGCGTCGTGCAGGATGGTGAGCGGCGGCAGCAGTGCGGGCCGGTCGGACTTCGGCCAGGTGATGATCAGGCGGCCGGTGAACTCGTCAGTGGGGAGGATCACGACGCCACTCCAGCCAGTTGCTCGGTGTCGTCGATGCGGCGACCTGCCGTGTCGTACCAGGCGATGTGGTCCATGAACGGCACGCGCTGCCCATCCTGCTGATCCACATACCAGCCGGGCTCGGCACTCGCGGCATTGGCTGGCGCGCCGGGAATGTGAACGTGCAGGTCGATGACGCGCTCCGCCATCGGCGCCGTGCGGCTGACGATGCGGGCGCCATTGCCGAGGAGCCGCAGGTGCTCGCGGAAGTACGACTCCATCTCGGGCCAGACCTGCACCCGCACCGTCCGCCAGTACTCGCCGCGTGCCGTCCGCTTGGCGTTGACGCGCCGCTGCCCGGACGTGGGCATCACGGCGGCAGTCACGACTGGTCCCCGGCGCAGCGCTTGCACGGCAGCTGCCGGTGGTGCACGTGGCAGGACAGGTCGCGGGCTGGCTTGTAGCGCGGCGCGAGGCCGACGAAGTTGAAGTACGCCTCGGCCTGCTTTCGAGCGAGCAACCGAGAGCTGGCCCGGCGGACGGATCGGGGGGCTGTTCGGTCGTAGACGGGAATCGACATGGTGTCTCCTCGGGGGAACTGCGGGGAACTGGGTGCGCGCGGTCGCCGCAGTTCCCCAACCGGGGACCGCGCGCACGCTGAAGACCCGGAAGCGCTGGACGCTCCGGGAAGTTGGGGGCGAGCTACGGCTCGTCGGGGATGAACTGCGCGGCCACGGCCCTGCGCGGGTCGCAGCCCGCTCCGTCGTGATGCCACCCGGTCTCGACCTGCACCGCGTCCGCGCCGCACCTGCTGCACGTGCCGTAGATCGGAGCCCAGTCGGCCGGGACGGTGAACGGGGCGATGAGGGCGCGCATCGGGTCGTCGGGCTCGGTCAAGCGGGGGGCTCCGTCAGTGCGGCTTTGACGACGGCGACCTGCTCGGCGTACGGCTCGCGGAGCAGCTCGCGGTCAATGCCCGGCCGCAGCCGGGACTCGGCGACGGTCATCAGCTCCGAGGTGCCGCCGACCAGGATGATCCGGTCGAAGTAGCGGCCCCGGACGTCGTCCTCGCGCAGCACTGACCGCAGGGACGGATCGCGCGGGTTCAAGTCGTGCTCGTAGCACCAGTTGCGGAACTGCTGGTAGGAGTCGCAGGTGACGGCGACCTTGGGGCGAGCGAGAGCGTTCGGCATCATGCCTCCCGGCTGAACTCGTAGGTGCCGTAGCTCTTGAGCAGTCCGGCTCGCGATGGATGCGGATCCCAGACGGTCTCGCCGTCGCGGACCACCACGGCGTGCGAGACGCCACGCTCGGACGGCCCATAGGCGACGCCCATGGCCACCGGGACGTTCGGCTGCCGGTACACCACGATCCACCCCTGGGTCTTGGCCCAGGCGACCATCCGCTCCCACCAGTCGTCGTACTCGGCGAAGTGCGGCACGTCGGCGATGTCGAGATCCAGCAGGGACGCGACAGCAGCCTGCAAGCAGTTGCCGATCCGGCCCTCGGGGTCCGGGTGCAGGATCGTCTGCGTCACTTCGGACAACTCACGCCTCCGTCGGATCGTCGGCGCTGATGAACCCCAGCGGGCCAGCGAACGCGACCGGGCCGCCCGCCTCAGCCTCGGCCTGCGCGAGCCCGTGGTCACCGCACAGTGGCAGCACGAAGTGCGGGTTGATCGACAGGAACTGCACCGGGGCTGCGCATGCGGCGTGGCAGCACTCCGACAGGTAAGTGACGGGCTGAACCGTGCCGAACCGCGACATCGGGATCGCGGTCATCACGCCTCCCGATGCTGCTCGACGTGCTCCCGGATCGGCTCCGGACCGAGGCTGACCGCGACGGCCAGCGTCCCGTCCTCGCGCCGCTCGCCGGGCGTCGCCGACACCGGGATCGTGATGTCCGAGCCGCAGGACGGGCACGGGACGGTGATCGCAGAGAAGGTGGCCATCACGCCTCGCCTTCGCTGATCGGTTCGAATGACCGGCACTCGCACGGATACCCGTAGGCGTCCAAGCCTTGGCACGGTCCGCTGTTGCTGCGGTGCACGTCCAGCGGGTGATCGCAGTCGCACCAGACCAGGACGCGGGTGACAGGCATGGTCACCGCCTCGTCAGCTCATCCCGGGTGACCCCGAGCGCAAGGTCGTAGCGGTCGCAGATCCGGCCGCAGGGAAGGCCGAGGGAATGCCAGGTGGTGTCGAGGATGGACCAGAAGCGGGCCACGGTCACCGCCTTCGTTGTGTCGCGGCCCGGCCAGCGTCAGGAGGCCGGGCCGCGATGCCCGGGACCCTCGACCCGGGTCCGGGACCCCGGCGGCCGGGATCGGCACGGCGGCGGGGAGCGGGGGTGTCAGGCGGCGAGCAGCGCGGGCTCGGCCAGCTTCGGGGGAGTGGCACCGGGGATCACGTTGCCGAACTCGTCCTCGGACTTGGGGAACATCTCGGCAAGGTCGTATCGGACGTTGCCGCGCCCGTGGCCGTGCCTGGTGATCCGGCCCTGGTGCGCCCAGCCTCGGATGGTCGACGCCGGCCGACCGGTCCAGATGACCGCGTACTCCTCGGTCACGATGAACGGGGACATTGACTCACCCCCGCGCATGCAAAAGGCCGCCCAGCGAGGGGCGGCCTTCAAAGCTAATGATCCAGCTAGAAGCAGGTTAGGTTGTTGCAGGTCGGAGCGCAACTGCTTCGCCGGATCTTCCTAGCCGAAGACCAGAAGGCCCTCGGGTGGCGGCCCGTGACGTTCGAGGACTTCGGCGATGTGAGTGTCGAGTTCTGGGGCACGGCGGAAGTACTCGCGCATGAAGGGGGCCCGCAGGTGTGCAAACCTCCTGTGCAGCAGGCGCTCCAACTGGTAGCTGCCGGGCTCGACGGCGAGGATCTCGTCAGGGGCGAGCGCACGCATCCGATCGCGGAGGCGGATCGTGGTGCCTATCTTCACGAACTCGTCGCGCCGGATGTAGTAGACGACCCCGATGGCGGCCATCTCCTCGCGCGATGGGGTTCGCGGGGGTGGCGGCGGCTTCGGGCCGCCGTCGGGGGCGAGTCCGTTCGCGTGCCGGGATCGGCCCATTTTGATGACCGCGTCGAGGGTCTCGCGGGTGAGCTCTACGCCAGCGCTGCGCATCTCGATGGCGACTTGGCAGATGAAGAGGAAGGCCGGGTCATTCCAGCCGACGGCCTTGTCGAGTCCGGGGATGCCGTGCAGCCCGACGTTCCTGGAGAGTCCGCGCGGGCGAAGGGAGTCTCGGACGTGGGCCTGAGTCTTGCGAGGTGCAGGCAACTCAGGCCCCCTTCGCGAGCATCTGAGCGGGCATCGGGAACCCCTGCATGACGGCGGCGAGCCGCAGCCAGTCCTCCTTGCCCCACGTCGTCCCGCACGTCCCGCAGCGGATGGTCGGGGCCCACGGGCTCATGCGGATCTTCGCCCCGCACAGTTCCCCGGTGGTCTCGTCCACGATGATCGGGCAGATGCCGAGGGGCACGCGCACGTCCCGCTCGCCAGTGATCGCGGAGGTGGCCTGCCCGTGGAGGCGGGAGATGACACGGAGGTCGTCGGGCACGTCCTCGTACTTGTCGCACGCCCAGCCGATGTTGTTGCTCAGGAACTTGATCACGTGCGGCAGGGTCTCGGCGATGGAGCCGCGCCACGGTGCGATGGTCCAGCCCAGTGCCTTCCGCCAAGCGTCCTCGATCACCTGCAACTCGCCGACGATCCCTCCTGGCCCGCGCAGGCTGAGCGGCTGGAGCGCGACCGGCAGCGGTGCCGTCTTGCTGGTGGCGACCCGGCCGCCGGAGGGTGCTGCGCCAGGGGCGAGGACGGACGCGAGCTGCCCGTACAGGGTGCCCAGCGCCCTAATCTGCTCGCCGGCGCGGGCTTCGCAGACGCGGCAGGCGTAGCGGTCGAGTTCGTCGTTGTAGAGCAGCCGGGCGCAGTGGGCGCACCGGTATTCGGGGACCTGGTCGTCGGCGTGGGATGTGGGCATGGCGCAGCTCCCGGGTGTGCAGGAGTGACAGGACTGTCGCCAGTATGCGCTCTTGATCGTCGCCGTGCGTGACCGCCGGGACCCCGTGCACACTGCGGCCCCCGCGCCGGTCTTGCTCGCGGGGGCCGCAGGGCGAGCCTCGACGGTCAGGCTGCCTGCAACCAAGGCCAGTTGGCGTTTCGCCCGGCCTCCAGCATCGGCACCATTCGGAAGGCCGCGTCGCCCAACCCGCCGAAGGTGTGCCGGTTGGCCGACCCTGACGGCCCGTGGCCGGCGCGGTATCCGGCGAGGTTCCAGGCGTAGACCGGGATGTTCGCCGGGATCTGGTCGGTGGGGTTGCCGTAGCCGTTGTAGGCGGCCTGCTCGTCGGTGACGATCAGGACCCGGTCGTGGCCCTGGTAGTGGTCGCGGACGGCCCCGGTGGTGTTGGTGCCGCCGAGGTTGCCGAAGCGCTCCAGGATCCGCAGCACCGACTCGCCCTTACGGTAGGCGACCGACTGGCTGCCGGTGCCGAACTGGATGAGGTCGCAGTGCTCGGCGCGAACAGCGACAGCCGCACCGAAGACCGCCGCAGCGTCGGCCCGGTTCAGCTGCGAGCGGTCCGACATGGGCGTCCACATGGAGCCGGAGCGGTCGACCAGGACCAGCGTGCGGCCGGTGAGCGCCGGGACGTTCCCGAGCGAGTGGCCGAGGGCCTGCTCCAGCGGGTAGGCCCAGCGCAGCGACGGCGCGTGCTGGAACGCGGCGAGGAACCGGAACGGGAACTGCCGCGAGCGCCGCACCTCGTCGGCGTCGGCGAGCCTCGCGGCCACGGTCGCCGCAACCTTGTCGGACACCCCGGCCTCGTCGAAGTTCCGCAGGTTCCGGGTCAACGCCATCAGCCCCATGCTCGGGATGATCGCCTCCCACGCCTCGGCGTCCATCGGCCCCTGGAGCCATCCGGCCAGCGCCTCCCACGTCATGCCCGCGTCGGCGAGCAGCTCCGGGTGGTCGCGCAGCACTGCGCGCCGCTGGTCGACGGGCGTCGCGGTCAGCCGTTCGCGGGCGATGAGCGTGGACAGGCTGGCGGGCACGTCGTTGTCGCGTCCGTGGCGGCGGTCGATGGCGTGCCGGAACAGGTCGCCCTGCCACGCCTTGTCGGCAGCGGGCGACGCGTGGACCAGTTCCAGGACGTCGCCGAACCGGTAGCCCTTGGAGTCGGTGTCGTACTTGAGGAGCGACCGCTCGCTGTACATCCGCTGGACGGCGTCGGCGATGCCCCGCTTGACGGGCTTCGGCAGGTTCCGGCCATAGCGGGAGGTCCAGTAGGCGAGGAGTTCGCCGGGCTCGTCGGGGCGCTGGAGGACGGAAGCGATGACGTCGCGGTTGACGCCGGTTGCACCGCCTCGCACATCCTCGCGGCCGTGTTCGAGTCGCGCCTTGACGAACTCAGCCGCGCCGACCAGGGATGCGGTGCGCATGTTGCCGTCGCCGCGAAGCCAGCCGAGCAGCCCGGCAGTCCACTCCGGGTCCTCGACGGCGAGGGTGCGGACGAGCTGGGTGTAGCGGTCGTCGCGCTGGCCGCCCGTCTCGTAGAACGCGTCCTGGCCCACGAAGTTCGCGACCGCGAGCAGAAACAGCTCGGACTTGGCATCGCGGAGGAACCCGGTGCCGCCTTCGTGCGTTGGGGCGGTCTGCCCGGTGGTGGCCACCGGCGAGACGCCGGACGGGCGGACGGTCTTGACGTTGTAACGGCTCATCAAAAACCCCTCACGTGGAGGGGAAGACATGCAGTGGGGTGCCCGAGATCGGGTCGGCTGCGGGATGTGCCCCACAACCCTGGGGCGCGGCCGATGGCCGGTCAGGCTTTCCTGGCCTGAAGGGTGGATCCCGAAGGACCCTGGCGGAAGTACCCGCGTACCGTCGCACCGGGCACCCCGATGCGTGTCCTCCCGAGATCAAAGCGGACGGTTCGGTGTTTTCGCCAAATGAAGTAACCGAGGTTGTCCAGCGCACCGGGAGGTGCATGAAGTTGTAGATCCAGAGTTCAAGGTCGGCTGAACGGTCAAGGCGCTCTGCCGCTGAGCTACGCCGGTCTTCCGATCGGCGACGGGATTCGAACCCGCGACTACCCCATTACAAGTGGAAGAACGTCCCGCCTGCGCACCTGGATGTCGCCAACGGTACAGCACTCTGGCTCGTCCGTGCCCCACGATTCTCGGCGTTCCCCTGCGGCGGGAGTGACGGGCGGTCACCATGAACCCATGGCGACGATGCTTACGGTCCAGGCGGCCACGCAGGAGGCAGCGGAATCGCTGCTGGCCCGCGCGTGCGAGGCGCTGGGCCTGCGACCGCTGTACTCCGGCCGGGCCCTGGACATGCCCGCGCGCGGAGGCCGGTTCATGGCCAGGGCGGAACTCCCGGAGCCGGACGAGCGGCCCGAGGACTGAGCTGCGGTCAGCGCGGGCACCGGCACGACGGCAGCACGTGCACCCGGCCGAAGCTGGCGTCGTAGCACCCCTCCGACAGGACGGGACGCTCGGGCCGCCGGTCCCCGAACGGCGTGGGTGCCTCCAGCTGCTGGGCGAGGCAACCGACGACCCCGCCGAGCGCGGTCTCCAGCGGCGAGTCCGGGTCGAGCGAGCCGATCATCGTACGGAGGCTGGCGGCGGTTGAGCGGCGGGATTGCTCGTAGTCGGCGAAGGTCGCATTGTCGGCCTGCACGACTTCATCGTCGTAAAGCCGCGCCCGCACCTCCTCCAACGGGCAGCCGCCGTCGCAGTACGTCTCTTCGCAGATGGGGCAGCAGCCGCCGTCCCAGGCAACCTCGGCGGCGTGTGCAGCATCGAGACACTGGGTGCGCTGCTCGTCGGGGAACCAGTAGGCGACGGTGCGCAGGGTGGCGATGGTCGTAGCCACGGCGGCCGGAATGCTGGTGGTGGTCACGGCTGCTCGCCGAGGTCAACGGGCTCGTCGGCGATCCACATGGTGATCTCCTGATCCACGTACCGGCCGAGTACCTCGATCAGGTTGTGCGGGCCGAGGGTCAGCCGGTCGTCGCCGAGGGGCGTGAACTCGCTGTAGCCCCAGCCCAAGCCTGTCACGAGCGAGTCCTCGGTGAATCGCTCGTCGGCAATGGCGACGGTGACGGGCCCGCTGAACGCGGCAGCGTCTATGCCGGCGATGACATCGCTGTCGCCGATGTGGATGGCGCCGTCGTCTTCATCATAGGAGACGCGTGAGGCATCGCCTTCGGTGACGACGCCGGTGAAGCGGAGAACGGTCATGACCACCATGATGCGCTCACCGGTCGGCTGGCGTTGCGACGTTGACCAGCAACCGGTGGATCGACGGGCAGTCCGCGCACGACGGCTCGGAGATCATATCGGTCTCGTACGCCCTGCCGCGCTTGCAGGACTCACCGGCGTGGCGGCTCCACGGATGATGGCAGCCCGGGCAGAGGTCGGCGTCGGTCACGGCTCCTCGCCGTCGTCGATGCTGCCCATGTCCATGGCCTCGACCCGCACTTCCGGGTCGAGCACCCGCACGATCTCCTCAACGAGCTGTCGGCGCAGCGCCGACTTCCTGTGCTGCTGGATGAACTCGCCTTGATCCCAGTCCCACGGCGGGACCAGGTCCCGCACCTCGATGACCTGCCCGCGCAGCAGAACCATTGAGGTCAGCAGGATGAAGGGGCGGTTCGGGCACTGCTGGTCGTGCAGGTCCGGATCGTACGGCCGGATCCTGTCGTCGCCGTTGGGCTGGACTGCGCCGCAGCCGTTGCACATCACCATCGCGCTCATGGGACCAATGATGCGCCTCGGGCCTCGGGCGCAGGGTCAGCCAAGGGAGAAGCTGCCCGGCTCCGGTCGAATCAACTGGGCAACGCCGTCCGGCACATCAAGGCACACCTCCACGGACAGCCCGTCGTCCGCGACCTTCGCGGCGGTGATCGTGCAGGTGGTCGTCTCGCCGCCGACGTTGAGCGGGACTGTCTTGCCGACCTGGGAGTCGAAGGCGTTCGGCGCGAAGACGCCGCCGTCCGGTGCGGGCTGATCCATCGCGATGCGAGTCATGGTCACCATGGTGCACCCGCGCCTGGACATGCGAGGCCCCCGCCGACGGGGGACGGCGAGGGCTGGGTCCAGCATGCGCCCGGTGGTGGCGGCGCGGGGGCGGAACGGGCGAATCGCTACGGCCGCCACTGCGAGAGATATCCGGGCCGGTGGGCGTACTGCACAGCGATGCCCCGCAGCGTTGGACATGGCGCTGGCATGGGCTCGGCGTGCCGGTACTCCACCTCGCAGGCGTCGTCCAGCCACTCCCAGATCCAGCGCGCGCAGGTGCGGCAGTCGCCGTCCTTGGTGGAACCGTGCAGGTCGATGACGCGACCCAGCACCTCGGCTCGGTCGGCCTCAAGTTGACGGTGTAGCCAGGAGACGATGTCGGCGGTCAAGGCGTTGCCCGAAGCAGGAACGCCCGCATCCCAACCTGCGCGAATGCCGGATCGGGTGCGACTGGCAGGCCGGGGCCGACGTGGATCACGTTCGACGCGAAGATCGGCCGGGCGTTGTCGATCGCCTCAGCCTCGGTATGGCCCCGCGCGAGGACTCAGCGGCCGTGGGCGTTTGCGACCTGCCAGAACGGGCCCGAGTCCGGAACTCCGTCGCCTCGGCTCTGACTCGGCGCGAGGCCGCACGCCCACTGGCCATCGGCGGTGAAGCCATGTCCGATGTGCCCGAGGACATTCCGATACCCCGACTCGCCGCCCGGCACCACAGTGACCGTGTGGTCGGGCTGCGGCTGCATGGCTGCGCAAGCCCTGTCGATCATCGCGCTGGCCTTCGCTACCAGGTCTTCGTTCATCGCTTCCTCCGCCGGTTCCGCTGCCGCAGGTGATAGCGGGCGTCCAGAGCGGACGGTCGCCCGGCTTGGATCTCGTCGAACGTCGCCAGCAGCGGCTGCATGCCCTGCCAGGCCGCAGTCACCCGCTCGGCCAGCTGACGGAAGGCGTCCGTGGTGATCGCAGTGAACTCGACGAGTACCTGTCGAGCCTGCTCCGGCGTCGGCTCCGGTCGCCACCGCATCGAATCCGCGCTGCCGCGCCAGTCCGCGAGGGTGCCGTCGATAGCGGCCAGGATGTCGGTCACAGCCAATCCCACCCAGCGCCGCCGCTGATCGTCGCGGGGAGATCCGGCCGCTCGATCGGCTCGGTGAATGGGAACGCCCGGATAGCAGATTCGGGGATGAAGTACCCGAACCACCCGCTGCCGCTGCCGTCGACCTCCAGCCGGTACAGGCCGTCGATCACCCCGGCCGCGATCGCCGTCTGCGCATCCTCGTCGCTGAGCCGGATCGATGGGGCTCCGTCTGCGCTGCGAAACCAGTAAGCCTGCGCCGGGGCCTGTGCGGTGATCGCCTCGTTGCTCATGTCCAGCTCCATTCCCCGTGCTCATCTCGGATGAGGTGGATGCCGCAGTTGGTGCACACCCCGAACGCCTCGCGGTCGACCACCGTGGTGTGGGCGCAGTTGAACGCGGCGATGGCGCGCAGGCCGACGGCTGCGGCGGCCATGGTGCCGGGCTGCGGCTGGATGCCGAGTTCGTCGTACTCCAGCACAGCGAGCGAGGCTGGCGAGCTGACCGCGCGCCGCACGGCTGGCGGTCGACGCCAGAAGCGGAGGCTCATGACCAGTCCACCGGGATCGTCAGCGACGGCTCGACGGTCAACAGCGTCGCCCCGGAGTTCATGAGGACGTCGTCAGCCTGGAGCCGCAGCAGAGCTGGCGCCCCGTCGGGGTAGGCCGCCAGCTCCTCGTCGGTGAGTAGGCGCGGCTCCTGTCCGGACAGGACGAGGTAGGTGCCCGTTTCGGGGGCGGTCCAGCGGATCGTCATACCGGCCATCATCCTCCCCGGTCGCCCAGTGGTCACGCCCATGGCGGCCGTCCGCCCGCAGCCCAGGCGGCCAGCCCTTGCCCGTCGACCAGTCGCAGCGGCTCCGGCAGCAGCCGGTTGAACCTGACCGCGTCGGCCGTGAACCCCGACGTCGTCACCACTGCGGCCAGGTGCGTCCGGTGGACGTCCCGGTAGGTGCCGTTCACGGCCTGGAGCGCGGGAGACCGGACCGGATTCCCGACGCCGTAGCGCTTCGCCTGGATCAGGATCCGTCGGTTGCGGGGCAGCCAGAACTGCCACCACCGGCGGCCGGGCAGCGTCGCTAGGACGTCCGCAGCGTGATCATTGGCACCGCCGACGCGGGTCACACGGGTGCAGCCGTCACGACGGCACAGGTCAGCGAGCGCGAACTCGAACTGTACGTCGTCCATGCGGAGGAAGTCGGCGAGGCTCTGGGCGCGGTGGATCCGCAGCTCCTCCCGGCGGCGGCGTACCTGCCAGCGGGCGGCAAACACCATGCCCGTCGCGGCCAAGGCGAGCACAACCCCGGCGATACTCAGCGCAGCATGCGCGGCCAGCACCCGCCACAGCGCGGCGCACGCCCAGTAGACGCCGACCAGCGCCAGGACCAGCGACACCGGGTGGACGCGGCGCCTGCGATTGCGGCGGGCGGGCCGGTAGCGCCAGGTCGCGCTCACCGGCCAGCCCGGAACGTGGAGTTGTTGCCCTGGTGGAAGTTCTTGATCCGCACGCCGCCGCTCGACACCACAGCAACGACCGCGACTGCAGCTGCGACCGCCACCACCGCCAGCGCCACCAGGGCGTGCTCGGCGATCGACATGCCCTTGAACAGCCAGAAGCTCCCGGCGCCCACGCCGATCGCGCACACCCCGGCACCGGCCAGGAAGATCCCAGCCCCGGCCAGCAACTGCGGTCGCTGGTCGAACTGGGGCAGCGGCTGCGGCTGGTAGGCGTAGTAGGGGGCGTGGCCCGGGAGGTGGACGACGCGGGCTGTCGGCGGCACCATGCCGGGAGCCTCGGGCGGGGCGTACGGGCTGACCGGATACGCCTGCGCCGGGGCAGCGAGAGCCTCGTCCTGCGCCCAGTCGTAGAAGTCGGTGCGGTGGGACATCAGTTCTCCCCAACAGTTCGGAACGCGTACAAGCCGCGGGCCGGCTGGTGGATGCGCGGGTCGGCCGCGAGCCAGGTCGTGACGGCGGAACGCGACGGTGCGGTCTGGCCTGGGTAGGTGTCGCCGAAGACGGTGATGATCGCGGACGGGTTGATGCCCTTTGCGCCCGCCCTGCGGACGATGTCCAGGACCAGGCTGATCCGCGGATCCGAGCCGGGCTTGACTGGCTGCTCGGGCTCGGTCGTGGCGGGCTTGGCCCAGTCGATGCCGCCGCCAGCCAGGATCTCCCGGAACTTCGCCTCGGTGTCCGGGTCGCGGTCGGAGGCGTCGGACATGGCCTCGTGCAGCCTGCGGCGGACCGCCTCCGCTTCGTCGATCGCGGACTGTGCGTCTCCGCCTGCGGGCGAGGAGGGGCTGCCCCAACCTGCAGTGATGCCGGAGCCGCGCGTCGGCGTCGGCGGCTCGTCGGTGCTCTCGTCCTCGGTGGCGGTCGCGACCGGGACTGCGCCGCCGAAGAGGTGCTCGGTGTTCTCCCACCGGCGCTCGTACGCCTCGCCTGCCGCCCGGCGCGACAGGTCGTCCAGTTCGGGCCGCCGGTCGGCGCAGGCGGCGACGATGTCCCGGATCTGGTTCGGCTTGATCCGGAAGACCTTGAAGGGCCGGGCCGGCTCGTCGTCGATCTTGATGAAGCCGCAGCCCGCGTATGGGGCCTCGTCGGGGCTGACACGGTCGGACCAGCCGAACAGGTACGCCATCTCGGCTTCGTCGGACTTCATGCCGATCTTCAGTGCGGCCTGCTTGACCAACTGCGGCTCGGTGACGACGTCCTGGGTGGCCCGCAGCGCAGCGTTCTCGACGTTGCAGGCAACGGCCCGGCCGAGCTCCAGGACCTGCACGATGATGTCGCCAGTCTCCCGCAGTACCGGGTCCCGCCGGGCCTTGGGGGAGAACAGTTCAGCGATCTCGTCGTCGTTCAGCACGATCCCGGGCACGGCGGCGCTGATCGGGAGCTTGTCGGTGTTGGCGGCGATCTCCAGGTGCTTGTACCCGGGCTTGCGGGTCTTCGCGATCCGCAGCAGCGCCTTCGCCATTGCCAGGGCCTTCTCCGGCGTGTCTGCGATCCAGTCGACCGGGGGCCGCCCGGGTCGCCCGGCGGCTTCCCAGGCGTGTAGCCACGCCAGCGCAAGGCCGCCTCCGTTGAGGTCGATCACCCAGGGCAGGCAGTCCGTCATCCGTACCTGGTTCGCGATCTTGACGTTCATCAGGTTCGTCTTGCCCGAGCCCCGGCGTCCGGCCGTGAACCCGGAGCGCTCGCGCAGGTTGGGTGCAGCGGCGGTGCCGTCGCGGTAGATGCCGTGCGGATTGGGTCCGTCCAGGGACAGGGGCGAGTAGTCGGTGGGGTAGTCGGCGTCGTCGATGAGGGCGTTGACGGTCGCCACGTCGATGAGGACGGCGCCGCGGTGCGCTCCGGCCTTCATCTCGACGCCGCAGCCCTCGGGGAGCCGGGCCTCGGCGGCGAGCGAGTCGCAGTAGGGGAGAAGGTCGCGCCACTTGGTGCCGCCGAGGCATTCGGCGTCCAGGGTGAGGCCGGCTCCGGAGTCCCACATCTCAACGCCGACGATCTTGACAGTTGCCCCGGTGCACACGAGTGCGATCCGGGCATCCCACTCGTCGGCGATCTTCTGCCGCTGCCAGTCCATCGTGGCGCGCTGCACCGCGGCCTCGACCTCGGCCTTGCGTGCGGCCTGCCGCTCCTCGACATGATGCGCGCCGACCAGAGAGGAACCCAGGCCGACCGTGCCGGCGAACAGGGCGCCGATCACGGACGGATGCCACGGGCCCACCGAGACGGCCCACCGGCACCACGCACCGGTGGCAAGCCACGAGGCTGCGTGCAGGCCCAGCGTCAACCGGGGCCAGCCCTTCCGCGCCCCGGCGACAGCAGTGCCGAGCATCCCCGCGCCGGCAGCAGCCAGGGCCCAGTCCGGGGGCAGGTGTGTCATCTGCCCGAGCCACGACATGGACGTCGTCGTCAGTCCGGCCATGAACGGCCCGGACACGGGGCCGTGGCCGCCGTCCCAGTCGAGATCGTCGAGGTTCACAGACGGACCCTTCTCCCAGCGAGGCCGGGACTAGTTGGAGGCGACGTCCCACATGCGCTCGCCCTCGGGGCCCTTGCGCGGCGTCTCGATGCGGGCGATGTCGACGTCGTGGAGCTTGCGGAACGCGATCGGCAGCTCGCTGGCCATCTCGGCTGCCTTGAGTTGCAGGGAGTGGATCTGGCGCATCATCTCGATGATCTGCGGGGCCAGCGGATGTTTCGCGTCGGCGTTCTCGACGGTGATTTTCATGGCTTCGGCGTGCAGTTCCAGGGCCTGCTGAAGCCCGGCGAAGTCCCGCCCGACCTGCATCATGCCGGTGGGCGCGTAGTTGGCTGCGGCCTGCGCCCCCTCCATGGCGGGGGCGACGAAGTGGTATCCGGACACGGCGGGTGCTCCTGTGGTCGAGGTGGTGGATGCGGCGGTGGGGCGGCGGACGGTGGCGGCGATGCTCGGCTTCGGCTCGTCGGCGAGGGCCGGGTCTTTGCGTTTGGCGCGGTGCTTCAGCCACGCCTCCTTGACGCGCTGGGCGCCCTTCCGCAGGGACCGGTGCTTGATCAGGTTCCACAGTCCTGCGCGGGCCGACCGCAGGGCATCGGAGGTGGCGCCGCGCAGGCGTTTCAGGTCGGCGCGCTCTGCGGCGATCATCTTCGCCCGCGCCTGCTTGCGGTCCGGCCGCCCCTCAGCCCAGGCGCGGCCGGCACGGCGGGACAGCTCGGCGGCCTTGTGGCCCAGGCCCTGCCGGTCGCTCCGGCCGACCTTGGACTTGCCGTCCATGCCGCCGCGCTTCTTCGAGTGGGGCTTCACCTTGCCGTCGCCGCCACGGAGGCGGTCCGCGAGGCGGGGCAGAGCAGAGGACCCAGCCGGCCCTGAACCTGCGCCGGAACCCCGACGGGTTCCAGCCCGCGCCGAACCGGCCGTCGACCCCAGGCCTGAACCGGTGCGCGGCGAACCGGTTCCGACGGAACCAGACGCGGAACCAGCACGGGAGCTCCGGGTGGAACCAGCCGACGTGGAACCTGCACCTGAACGCGGCGACGGAACCGACCAGGAGCCGGCGCCACCGGGCCGGTTCGACGCCCGAGCGGCAGCCCTCCGCTGAACCGTTCCGCGGCGACGCACCACCCCGGCGGTGCCGGCCCCGACCATGCCGATGCCCGCGGCTGCCAGGACCGGCCAGCCGCCTGCCGCATACGCCCCCGTGGCCATGAGCGTCACCGCGTTCCCGGCCGCGGCCATCGCCGGGGCGGCCGGGATGCCGCGCCTGCGCCTGGATGACCTGGCTGTGGGCTGCGGCTCGGCTCCGGCGGGCTGCTGCCAGTCGGCTGTGACCGCCGGCGCCGGTGCTGCCGGGGGTGCGAGCGGCGGGGCGGTCGGGGGTGCTGGCGGGGCCTGGGTGTCCGCCACGGTGATCTCCTTGCGTCGTCGTCGGTCATAGGGGGAGGGTCACGCGCAGGTCAGGGGGGTGATAGTGCGTCGTCGTCGCCGTGGACGACTACGACGACGACAGGGGTCCTACTCGGCATCGCCGTGCTCCTCGGCCCAGGTGGTGCGGGCCTCAATGAGCCGGTTGTAGGCCGTCGTCTTCGACAGGCCGGTCTGCTCCTGCACGAACTTGAGCTTCACTGTGTCGTAGCCGTGCGCCTCGATCAGGTCGAGGATCTGCCGGACCTGCTCCATGACCGAGGGCGTCTGGGCGGCTGACTCGGGGACTGGCCGCTCGGTCTTCGCCTTGGGTCGCTTCGGGGTGCGGCGGTTCAGGTTCAGGGGTTCCGCGGGGTTCCGAGGTTCAGGTTCCGCCGGGGGTTCAACCTGGGCGAGCCCTGGTTCGAGCATGGGCTGAACCTTTGGTTCCGGCGCTGGAACCTTTAGAGTTCCGGTCCCTGCGGGAACCATGGAACCTGGGCCCTGGACCGGAACCTCGATCGGTTCGGTATCGGGTTCCGTCTGGTTCCGCAGGAGCACCTTTTGGAACTGCCGCATGAGGGCGCCGAACGCGAACAGGGCGGCGACGGGTGGAACCGCCGCCACGATGTACGTCATCGCTGAGGCGTCGGAACCGACTCCGGCGACGTTCAGTGCGATCGACCCGCCGGAACCGATCACCGTCAGTCCGACTGCGGCGTAGTCGACGCGGCGGCTGAGTGAGGCGACCAGGAGCAGGGTCTCGCCAATGACGATGAACAGGTCGACGGTTGCCGGCCACGCCCAGGCGCGTACGCCGGCGAGGCCGTTGAGGCTGGCGACGGTGTGCAGGTGCGCGTAGGAGAGCCAGAACGCGGCGGCGGTCAGGATGATCGTGGCGGCGACCGCGCCGAGGGCGAGGCGGCGCAGCGTGGCGGGCGATGCCGCCTGCTGCTCGTCGGTCTCGGTCACGGTGCTGTCCTCCGGAGACGGGTGTGCCGGGCAGCAGACGCTGCCCGGCGCGGGGTGGGCGGTTCAGTGCTTGGTGCGGTGCTTGTCGCCGAGGCCCAGCACCCGGGGCTTGGGCTCGGCTCGGAGGCTGACCTCGACCCGGGATGCCTGGGTCTCGGGCTCCTGCTGCTCGTTCCGAAGGTGGATCTGGACGCGGGATGCGGGCTGGTCGGCCATGGCCGGGTCCTCTCGGCTGGCAAGGTTGGCGCGGTGGATGCCGCTGGAGACGGCGAGCATGGTGCGGAGCTCGGCGGTCTGGGCGGGGCTGAGGTGGTAGGGGGCGTCGCCGACGATGATGGTCTCGCCGGGTCCGTCGGGGCCGGGCAGCAGCGATGTGGCGTTGTACCAGTCGAGGAATGCTGCGGTGAGCTCCAGCGGGGAGGTCACAGGGCCATCCCGTCCAGGCGCTGGAGGTAGACGTCGTCCGCAGGCCGCTTGGGCTCCATCTGCGGCGCGTCGGCGGTCTGCGTGTCGGCGGGCTGCTCGGGTTCGGGCTCGGTGGGGGAGTTGGCGTAGCTCATCGCGTGTCTCCTGCCATGAACTCGGCGGCGTGCTGGTGCCATTCGTCTCCGCGCTGCCTGATGGGGGTGGGCGGCTCGGTGGGGACGGCGGGGCCTTGGCGCAGGGACGGCAGGATGGTGTGGCCGTCGGTGTCGAGGAGCGGGAGTTGGGTCACGCCGCACCGCCGAGGGCGTTCGGCTCCAGCAGGAAGAACAGGACGGCGAACTGCGAAGTCCCGACCTTGTCCGGCCATGAGGTCCCGGACGACGTTGTAGCTGCTGGTGTGCGTGTGAATGCCGGGGACGGCATCGATCTGGCCGTCGAAGCTTCCCTGGAGTCCGTCTGCGGTCTGGACCGTCATGATCCAGTGGAACTCGATCTTGTTGCCGCTCATCGTGCGCCGCCGATCGGCTCGTTCCGGAAAGCGCCCCAGGCCGCTGGCTCGCCAATGCCGACCGGCCGAATACCGGCGTCCGCCATCTGCTGGTCGAGTTCGGCGCGGGTGACGCCGACCGGGCCGTAGGGCGCGGACGGGATGTGCAGGTCGTGGGCGAGCGGCCGGGCGGTGAGCTTCTGCGCGGGTGCGGCCGGGCGCGGGGCGATGTGGGCGACGGTCAAGTCGGGGGCGCGGAGCTGGGGGATGACGGTGACGTGCGGGGATGCTGTGCTGATCGGGGACGCGCTTGTACTCTGCATGGTGATCTGCCCGTTCGCTTGAAGGTGATGGGCGGGTCTGGCCCCAGTCGTCTGCCGGGAAGCTTCGACTGGGGCCGTTCTCGTTGTGCAGGATCGAGAGTACCGAACTTCTAGCCATACGGCTATAAGTCGGGGAGAATGGTGAACGTGGCCGGGACAGAAGGAGGGCCAGAGTTGCTGTCATTCCGGGAACTGGCCCGCAGGCTGGTCGCCGACGACATCGTCGAAAGCATCAGCCACCAGCGGGTCTCTCAGCTCTCCCGAGAGGACCCCGACTTCCCGCCCGTAGTCACCGTCGGTCGCTCCAAGGCCGTCGACTGGTTCGCCGCAGCGCCGTACTTCCGAGAGCGGAAGGCAGGGCAAGGACGGCGGACCGACCTGGAAAAGAAGCGCGCGGCCTCGGCAGAAGATCCCCAAGGAGACGACTCGTGATCCTCACCCGCAGCACGACCTACTGGTCGACCGGCATCAGCCTGCGCTGGCGGGAGACCACCCGCGACGGCACCACCCGCTCCGCCTGGGGTGGCAGCGTCGACTACCTGGATGACGGCTTCGTCGGCGACGACGACGCGGACACGGGGAAGGTCTCGACCGAGGGCGAGCTGCGGACCCGCTATCTCGTCACGGACGGCAAGGTCGCGTCGGGCCTGAGCGCGATTGTGGATGTCCTCCTCGCGGACGCGGCTCGGCTTGGGATCGAGTTCCGGGGGACGCTCGGAGATCGGCCGTACCTGATGATCGAGACCGAGGACGGCGCGCCGGACAACTACCGGGAGCTGCTGATCGACGAGGCCGAGCGGATCGGGTGGACGACGATGTACGCCCGCGCCAGCGTTGAAGACCCCGCATGAGCCGCGTCTACTTCCACTCCCCGTCTGGCACGGCCGAGCTGCTGGGGAGTGAGTTCCACTACCTGCGCGGCCTGGTCTACAACCTCGCGCTCGGTGTCCTCAAAGTTGACGACTACGAGCACGCCAAGCGGCTCCGTGAGCTGCTGCCCGCTGGCGACTCCCTTCGGACGACGCCGTTCGAGGGCTATGACTTCCAGTCGTGGGTGAGCTACTACGAGACTCGCTTCCGCACGGTCGGCGACAGCGACCGCTCCCCGCTGATCGAGTGGCGCGGGAAGCGACTGTCGGCGTTCTCACTGGCCCTGAACACGGCGGCGGTCCTCGGGAATGATGCCGTTCGACTGGCGACGCGCATCGTCGGGCAAGGCGAACTCCACGCCTGGGTGGACGGCCCGAATCGGGCCTGGGTCGCGGACATCACGCAGGCCGGGCTGGAGAGCGGCACGTACCGCAAGGGCATCTGGTTCGAGCGGATGCTCGGCGGTGAACGGCAGTGGGCGGACCAGGGCTGGGGCGACGTGATCGCATTCCTGCGGGCCCAAGAGGACGAGCCGGTCGTTCTGTCGTACTCGGTGACCGGCGGCTTCCCCAGTCCCGAAGCGACGGGCTGGGAACGCGACGATGAGGGCTGCTGCAACGACGAGGCATGGGATGCGCTCGACTCGGCGGAGCAGTGGCGGCTAGGCATGGAGTCGCTGCGCGGGTCGGCGAAGGGCCTGGAGATCAAGCCGGACGACTGGGGCAGCTTCCGGTATGCGCATCAGCTGTCGGTGCTGGACCTGATGGCCGACGACTGGGAGGAGCGGCTACGGCTGGCGCTCGACCTCGACCCCGCCTCGGCCGAGTAGCAGGGAGGCATCGTGGGCTATCAAGCTTCACCCGAGAAGCTGTTCGCTGGCGAAGCTCCGCGAGCGTCGCTCCCGTGGCCGTGGATGCGCCCGGAGGATCAGCGGCGGCATGTCACTGAGCCGAGGGAGTGCCTGGACTGCGGCATGTCGGATCGGCCCCGGGTGCCGGGGTGGCTGCTGCTCCTCGACCCGGAAGCGCTGTTCTGCGGCGCGCCCCAGTGGGACCTGCGGACCCCGGCGAGGTGGCACTGCTGGGGCTGCGCGGTGAGGAGGCGTGGCAGCGCAGGCACGAGCGGCGCGCCCTACAAGACGAGTACCGGGGGCAGCATGCGGCGCGGGAGCAGGAGGCGACAGCCCTGCTGGACGGGTGCCGGGGGCCGCTGGAGCAGGCGGGCTGGGTCACGGTGGACCTGTCGGTGCGGTTCGGGCTGCGGGTGGTCCCGCCGGAATACGCCGAAGGAGCCCGGGCCTGGTGCGGGGGGAAGCGGGGCCGGGTCGGCGGGTAGCGGCTGCGCCGGGGCTCCGCGCCGATCAGTCCTCGGTGTCCGTCTCCAGCGCGGCGAGCAGGTCGTCGGCGTCGGGTGCCCGCATGGTGACGGTCATCGTGCTGCGGTCTAGCGACGCCATCACCAGCGGCGGCAGGCCCCAGGATCGCAGCATCTCTGATCGCGCAGCGGGTGGCAGGGAGATCCACAGGTCGGCGCTCACGCTGACTGCGGGGGCGGCGTCGGTGTCGGGCTGATCGGTCATGCGGCCTCGATCCAAATCCGACATCCGACGGCGCGCGCATACCGGAAGCACGTCGTGAGGTGCGGGTCGCCGCCCAGCCGTTCGAAGTCCTCGACGTGGGCGACGGTGCTCTCCATGTGGCGGGCGACTTCGGCGGTACTCATGCCGAATGCCTCGCGGGCCCGAACGAGCGCCTCGATGAGGTCCGCGGGGACTTCGGCGTCAGCAGCGGCGGCGATGGTCTCGGGGTCGGTTGGGTCGAGGCCGAGGAGGTCGGCGAGGTGTTGGTCCACGGGACCAGGATGCACCCGTCGCGATGACTAATTGAAGTAGTCATTGCGTCAACGTCCTTCAACAAGCCTCCGCCGAGGTTCCCCCGCCTCCACGATCCGCAGCTCAACCTCATACCCCATGGCATGCAGGTACCGGGCGACGAGGTCGGGCTTGAGGTTCCCGTCGCCGTCGAAGTCCCGTCGAACATCGCGCCGGCGTCCTCCCACCGCGTATGCGATCTCGGCGATGGTGAGCCCGGATGCGGCCTGGGCCCGGTGGAGGCAGCGGAGGGTTTCGCGCCGCAGCCGGGCCTGGGCGAGAGTGCGGGAGCCGTCCGGGGTGGCGGCGAGGCGGTCGTACAAGGTCATGGGATCAGGATGCACCCGCCGGGCCAGCCTGGGCCCAGCCCGGGGTGAGGCCCTCGGCTCGGCGCCGGTACGCCTCTGCGATCACCGCTTCGGACACCGTGCCGGCGCAGGGCCCGCACACGCTCTCGTCGTGATCCGTGCTGATGGCGTAGACGGGGAGGAACGGACCATGTCCCTCCGTGTGGGACTGTCCGCATACAGGGCACTGGAGGAGGTACGTTTCCTCGGCGCTCACGAGTCCGTCGTCCACCGCGGTCCGGAGCGAACCGAGGCGCTGGCCGCTCTCTCGCAGGAAAGCGCGCCACGGTTCGGTCTTCAGGTCCATGCTCCCGGCCGGTGCGGGCAGGCAGGACTCGCAGTGGGGGCGCAGATAGAGCAGCTCCGGGGTGACATGCGACGCCTGGTTCATTCCGGCCCCGTCGACGCCGGCGGCCCCGCAGTGGTGGCACTTCCACGACGGGGACGGCCCGAAATCGGGGTGCTCCGGGTGCGCCCGGGATTCCCCGGACTGCTCGTCGTCGGTCAGCTCGATGTCGTCGGTCATGCCCCGATCGTCCCAGCGCGGTGTCGGCATCGGGACGGCTTCGGGCGAATGCGCCCCGTTTGGATCTGTCCGGCTGAACGCGCGCGCACGTTCGCCCGGAACCGAGACGTGGTAGCGGCGCCGGGCCGGGACTACTCGCTCTTCGGCTTGTCGCCGCTCCGCGCCACGAACGTCCCCTTCGACTGCACCGTGAGCACGAGCCCGCGTTCCCGTAGTTCCCGGACGGCCCGCCGTGCGGTGAGCCGGGCGATGCCGTACAGCTCGGCCATGTCCGCTTCGCCGAGGAGTCTGGCGCCGGGCTGGAGCCGGCCGTCGGCGATCTGCTTGGCGATGTGGTCGGCGACGACCATGTAGACGAACTCGGGTCCGGCCGGGTCGATGTCCGGGACGTTCTGATCCATGTTTCGACGCTATGCACCGCTGAGCTGCACAGATACCTGGGAGGCTCCGTATGGGTGTACAGCGCAATGCAGCGCTCTATACGCTGATCAGCGAAAAGCCCCCGCGACCGGTCGCACGGTCCGAGGGCAGTCCGACTGCTGGGGTCGGCCCGATCAGCGTAGTGCCGCCCGCACTGGTGTGCCTATCGCGTGGACGCGGCTCCCCGAGACCAAACGGAGGACCCGTGGTCACGATCGTCCCGCACCCCCCGATGCCGCCCACCGCCCAGTCGCCCACCGTCGCGGGCGTCTGCTTCCGCTGCGGCAAACCCACCGAGTCCGGCCGCCGCGCGCTCTCCGACCAGCTGTCCGGCCCCGGCCTGCCGGTGGTGTGGTGCCCGGTGTGCGACCCGGAGACCGACACGCCCCCGGCGTGACACCCAGACCTTCCCTACTGGAGGAGACTCATGCAGTGCTCGTGCGGAACCGTCATGTACAGGAACTCGGACAACATCTGGGTGTGCCCGGCCTGCGGCAACACCAGGGTGTAGCGGCGATGGACTGCCCGCGCTGCCGCACCCCGATGGCCCTGTCCCCGGACGAGCACTACCGGTGCCGCTGCGGCGAGATCATGCACGTCTCGACGGCGGCGTTCGTGGCGTTCCTGCTCGCGCTCAGCGTCACCGAGGTTGTGGCCTACGCCGAGGAGCACCTCGCCTGGTGCCGGGGGCTGGAGGACGGGCTCGGGTGGCGGGAGTGCTACGCGGGGGCGGCGGCGTAGCAGTACGGAGAGGCCCCGCGTCCGGGTGGGCGCGGGGCCTTCGTGCGCGGCGGGGCTAGTCGGAGTCGGGCTCGGGGTGCTTGCCGTTGATGCGGTCGCTCAGCTCCTCGGAGAGGGCGTTGAGCCCGAAGAGTACTTCTGGAATGTCGCCCGCGTGGTGGCCTTCGTCCCATGCCAGCTTCGCCGCCAGCTCGGACACGCGAGCATGGAGGGTCCGCAGGTCGGTGCTGTTGGCCTTGTAGATCCGCCTGGACTGGAGCTGTGCGACCAGCGCTTGCAGGACTGAGATGTCCGTGGTGTGGATGCCCCACTGTTCCGCCGCTTCGTAGACGCTGACGAGGCGGGGCTGCGAGCTGGACGGGAAGTCGCTGGGCTCCGCGTCGCCGGAGCGGATCAGCATCTCGTCCAGGGGAATCCCGAGGACGCGGGAGAGCAGGATCTGGGAGTGGATCTCCGGCTTGGTCTGCCCGCTGAAGGTCCGGCCGATCTGGGTGGGAGAGATCCCGGTGGCTTTGGCCAGGCGGGCCTGCGCGCCGCGCGCCCCGTCGATGTCGTAGCCGGCGGCCAGGGCGCGGTGGCGTAGCCACTCGGCGAAGGTCGTGTCGGCCACGTCTCTCCTTGGTGGTGTCGAGTCGATACCGGTCCGGTATCCGCCGGTGAGCGTATCGCGCGTGCATCCCGCTTTGTTGGGTGCACGCCGCTTATGAGCCACGAGAGACATTGTTGCGCGCGTGCGCCGTTGGGCGTAGACTTGCAGCATGCACGCGACCGAGTTGCGTGTAAGCGACTCACATTCTCGGGAGGTGAATCATCCCCACATACCGACTCCGAACCGAGGTGCTGCGCAAAGCAGCAGCCGCACACGGAGACCCCAGCGTCCGGCGCATCGTCGCCACCACCGGCCTGCCGCGATCCGTGATCCACCGCAGTCTTGCCGGAACCAACGAACCCTCACTCGCCACCCTCATGTGCCTCCGCAGGGCCTACGGCGTACCCGTCGAAGACCTCATCCGAGAGGTCAACGAGGCGCAGGCCACCGCCCCCAGCTGATCGACGGAGAGCAAGTAAGTGAGCTATCAGGCGGTGGAGTGGGCGGTGCGCGATGCGCCCATGCTGCTGACCGACAAGGGCAAGCCCGACACCACGGCCCGACACGTCCTGGCTGTTCTGGCCGAGGCCGCCCACTCGGACGGCAGCGAGGCGCGGCCAGCCGTCGTGACGATGCAGTACCGGACCGGCTACGACCGGCGCACCATCCAGCGCGCCCTACGGCGACTGGAGAGCGGCGGCCTGATCCGGGCCGAGGGTACGAAGTTCGACTGCACGATCTACCGGCTGGCGATGCACCTGAAGCGCCCGGCCTCGGATCTCGAAGACCTGAAGGCGGAGGAGATGCGGCAGAAGGAGTTGGACGCTGAGCGTCAGCGTCGGTCCCGGGCGCGTCGTGTCACGCACTCAGACGACGTGACCGTCACGGACGCAGAGTGCGTGACCGAGCCGGATGTCACGGACGCAGACGACGTGAGTCACGCACTTTCCGTCCCGACGTCACGGATTCTGCGTCCCGATGTCACGGACGCAACGCCGCCCAATCCTTCCTTTGAACCGTCAGGTGAACCGTCTCTTCTCTCGTCCACCCTGGCGTCCGTCATCCCGGAGCCCCGGGCTGTACCGGACGAGAAGAGAGAGATCATCGCTGCGCTCCCCAAAGACAACGACGACGCGGCCAAGGTCGTAGAGGCATGGCTCGCCGCACGCGGCAGGGGCCGCAACCCGGCCGCCGAGGCGAACGTCCGCAAGTCGGCGTCCGAGTTCCTGGCAGCCGACTGGTCGATCCCGGACCTGATTGCTCTCGCTGAGGACATGGGCCGCCGCCAGCCGACGTACAGCGACCTGACCAAGCACGAACCCCACTGGGTTCGGCCAGCGAGCAAGTCCGCGCCCGCAGCCTCATCGGCAACCACCTGCTGGACCTGCACCCGCCCCACCCCGAAGCCCGTGGTCGCGTTCGGCCGCACCTACTGCCCGTCCTGCTGCGAGCCCTGCTCCGGCTGCCGCGCCGCCACCCCGGCGGACCTGCTCGACATGGACACCAACCGCTGTGCCAGCTGCCGTACAGCAGCCTGATCAGCACCAGACAAGGAGGACCCGATGTCGACCAACGTCGCCTGGCATGAACCCCGCGGTATCGAGCTCAAGCTCTACCGCGCGGACCTTGGCCATCCGGACATCCCCGAGTTGTACAACGAGATCACGACGCCGGTCGCCAAGCGCGACCGAGAGATGCTCAAGTGCCTGGAGTGCCACGAGAAGGGGACGTGCGGGTCCATCGCCGCCGGAAAGGGGCCGTGGGTCACGATCCGCCGAGCGCGAATTCACGGCAAGGTGGTCCTGAGGCCCGCCCATCTCCCGGAGACGCACTCGGCCACGCCGGAGGAGAGCGCGCTGCACAAGTCCGTCAACAATCGGATATTCACTGTTGCGTCTGGCTGCTCCGGGTACTCCGCTGAGATGGAGGCCCTGTCGGCCGACGGGACGACTCGCGCCGATGTTCTCGTCACCGCGCACGGACGTGAGTACGACTGGGAAACCCAGATCACACACATCCGTGGCGACTACGCCCGGCAGCGCGACAGGAAGGCGCGCCGCAGCGGCAGGCTGCCTCTATGGATCGTGGCCTCCCCGGAAGCCCCGCTGATCGATCGGGTCAACTGGGGCCGCATCGACAAGGTCAACTGGAACGACATCGATCGCGGCAAAACTCTCCATGTGATGAGCGGCTTCCGGCGGCTCCAGATCTGGCGCTGCACCGACCGCCAGCCGTTCGCCTGCCCGGACCGCCGAGGCATCCTCTACTGCGGCCGTGAGCACGTGGACGTGATGACGCCCATCAGCTGCGAGCCGATGCAGCCGGCGATCACCTTGGATGAGCTGGTGGTTGCTGTCGCCGAGGACGAGGTGGTTCCTCAGTTCATTCCCTCGGCCGAAGATCCCAGACGCGGCTATCGGGTGATGCTCCTGCGCGAGGAGCGGGCCCAATTCCGCGAGCTCGCCGGGCTGGGCGGTGACGATGAAGACGATGACGACGACCTCGCGGACGACAAGATCGCCTTCGATGAGGACGCCCCGGAGGATCGCGACTGCCCTTACGGCAAGGAGGAGTTCGAGTTCGGAAGCCCGCGACCGCGGCGGGACACGAACCGGTCGTTCGCCTTCACCTTGGACAGGGGCGGCCGAAGGGCTGAGCCGCCGCGGTCGGACTGGACGACCGAGATGACTCGCGTCCAACTGCGCGACCTGGCCGGACACCTCGGTTGCTGGGTGCACCAGCTCGGGCCGTGTCAGGACTGCGGCGGACCGGCCTGCCTGTTCGGCCCACACGGACACCGGCTCTGCGTCTCCTGCCGCGAGAGTGCAGCCGCCTGACGCCCCCGCACCCCACTCCCGCTCTCGTCAATCCCGCCACCCCAACCCGAAGGAGAACCGCGTGTTCCTCGCCGCCACCTCCGCCCACTCCCTGTCCGACATCGACCACCTCCCGTGGTGGGCGCAGCTCGCGATCGGCTTCGGCTTGGTCGCGCTGTGCGCCGGCCTGCGGGAGACCGACAAGAAGCTCGACAACGGTTTCATCGACGTCGCCTCGTTCTTCGCGGGCGTCGCTGGACTGATCGTGATCTGCAAGGTCCTGTTCTGACCGCAGCCCCAACCCTCAAGGAGACCCACATGTCCACCGACCGCTCGTTCACCACCACCCACGCCGGCCCGATCGTCCTTGACCTGACCCAGAACTCGGGCCGCATCGACATCGCCGTGAACCCGCTCGCGAAGGCCACAACCGTCGTGGTCACGACCGGAGCCGACAGCGGCCCCTCGGCAGACGCCGTGACCGACGCCCGCTTCACCGAGGCCGACAGCAAGCTGACCGTCAACATCCCCACCCCGAGCGGAGGCGGCAGCAACATGGTCATCTCCGGAGGCAGCGTCATCGTCGGCGGCTACTCCGGATCCAGCATCACCGTCGGCCACGGCTCCGGCCCGATCATCGTCAACGGTGTCGACGTCACCGAGATGGTCAACAAGGGCGCCGGCGGCAAGACCACTCAGGTCGTCACGACCGTGATCGTCCCTACAGACTCAGAGGTGCTGATGTCGACGCACACCGCGAACGTCACCGTCCGGGGCGACCTCAAGGCCCTGGACTACGGGTCCAGCTCCGGGACGCTGACCGCCGAGGGCGTGGGCGAGCTGAGCGTGAACCTGACGTCCGGCGACGCCCGGGTCCAGCGCGTCACCGAGCGACTGAACGCGACCCTCACATCCGGTGACCTGCTCGTGTCCTCGTACAGCGGCAGCGACGGCCGCCTGAGCCTCACGTCCGGCGACGCCACCATCCACGCCACACCGCAGGCCCGGGGCCGCTTCTCGGTCGGGCTCACGTCCGGCGACGCCAAGCTCACCGGGGCCGGACACCTCGACGTGCGGAAGCGCGTCACCAGCGGCAACCTGCGCGTCAGCTAATCCCGCCCCGCCTCCGCAGCAGCGGCCCGACGACCAGCACGACACCTACCGAAGGAGCAACACGATGAGCACCGACACCCCCGCCTGGCTGACCGAGGCCATGGCCACCCACAGTCGCCAGCAGGAGGTTCGCAAGCAGGCCCTGGTGGTCGAGGCCGGCCAGATCGCGGCCCGGATCAACGAGCACTTGGAGCGGCTCAACATCGTCCCGCAGCGCCCCGCGGTCGCTGGACGGGACGGCTTCCTCGATGGCGCGCTCATCGTGTCGCCGGACTGGGACGAGGGGGCCGGGTCGTGGGGTGTGCGGGCGATCTGGAACGTCACGGAGCGGGCCGTGTACCTGCGGGCCGAGGGCGGCCCGGGGTCCGGCATGGGCGGCACGCAGAGGGTCGGCAACGCGGGCCCGCTGGAATCCGCCGCCGACGTCGTGCGGGCCATGTACGAGGGGCCGCTCAAGCCCGTCATCCGCGAGGGCCGGTCGCTCGGCGGGCAGCGGATCGACACGGCCGATGTGGTCGGGGCGCTCCGCGAGCTGACCGCCGCCGTGCTGCGCCTCGCCGACGGGGCCGACCGGTGATCCGCGACGACCGGTTCCTGATCTCCCGCAAGCCCTACGCCGTCAACCTGGGCAGCCTGCGGATCACGGACCCCGGCGAGCGCTACGACGGCACCCCGACCTGCACGGCCACCCTGGATGCGATCTGGTTCCGGCGCCGCAAGGGCGTCACCGTCGCGTGCATCGGGCACCTGTGGGACATCCAGGCCCCGCCGACCGATGCCGCCGCGTTCCTGGCCGCGCACACCGACGGGCGGTACGGCGGGACGTGCTTCGGACGGTGGGACGGCGCCGGCTACTGGGGCGCGGAAGACCCCGACGTGATCGCCGAGCACTTGGGGCTACTGCGGCCGATGCTCGCGGGGTATCCGGCGATCCCGCCCTCGTACGACGGCTGGTGGCACTTCTGATGTCCGACATCGAGCTTCGCCAGCCGTCCGACCCGGACCGCGTCCAGCACCTCGCGCTGACCGTCGAGGACATCGCCCACCGGCTCGCGCTGCTCGCCGAGAAGGCCGACGACCCGGAGGTCGCGCACGGCATGACGGACTACCTCCACCGCACCGTCCTGCACGCCGTCGCACTCGGTCACCCGGACGCGGCGCTGCTCGCTGCTGCCGCACTGCGCACCGACGACATCGAGTTCGACCGCTGGTACGCCTGACCCCCGCCCCCGCCCGCTGCCGGTCAATGCCGCGCCGGGCAGCAACCCCAAGGAGAGCACGATGATCCGTACCGCCACCGCGACCCGCCAGGGCACAACCGCCACCAACAACGCTGACCGCGCCGCGGTCTTCGCCAGCGAGAACGGCACCACCGCAGCCGCCGTGGTCGACCTCATCGGCCACCACCCCAACGCCCCCCAGGTCGCCTTCCTCCTCGCCGAGACCGCGGCCCGAATCGCAGCACAGCGCGGAGGACCCTCGGGCCTGCTGTCCGCAGGGCTGCTCGTCGCTGACGCCGGTGCAGACGACGAACCGGAGCCCGACGGGGTCGCAGTGGTCGCAGTCGCAGAGGAGCCCGCGCGCACCGTGATCTCGTGGACCGGCGACTCGCACGCCTACGGCTGGGACGGGCAGCGGCTGCACCGGTACACGACGCCGCACACCTACGGCGAGCAGCTGCGGGAGAACGGCGCCCCGTGGGAGATCGCGGTGCAGCACGACAACTGGCTGACGACGATGATCGGGCGGGCGGTACCGGCGAGCATTTTCACGGCGGTGAGCCCGGACCCGCTGACGATCCTGGCCAGTGACGGCCTCGACTGCGTGCCGCGCGAGCGGCTAGTGGAGATCATCCGCGGGCATGCCGCAGATCCGCAGGCCCTCGCGGATGCCCTGGTCGCTGAGCCGGACGTGGACGCCGAGGGGTACCGCGACGACGTGACCATTGTGGTCCTGCTCAACAACTGACGCTGCCGCCCGGTCTTCCCGGCCGGGCGGCCCAACCCGAAGGAGCAGCACCGTGTCCCGCACGCACACGTTCACCCGCACCCACGTCTGTGTCACGTTCGCGAATCCCCACATGGTCTGCGAAACCTGCCGCAAGCTCGCGACCGGCTGGCACGACAACATTCAGTGCGGCTGCGACGCCGCCAACACCAACGAGCCCTGCGGCTGCCCGGTCGGCGCGACGTCCACCTGCCCGTCGTGGTCGCCCGTCGACGGCTGCACCTGCGCCGAGCCACACGTCGCCAACTGACCGCCCGCCTTCGTCCCGTCCGGCGCAGCCCGGGCGGCCAATTACCAGGGAGAGACTGATGACCAACGACTACGACGACGAGTTCCTCAGGAACCGCGACGAGTCCCGCGGGGACTTCCACAACCTGATGGACGCCGTGCACTTGGAGCCGGAAGACATCGACCCGCTGATTGACGCCGACCGGCTCAACACCCTGCGCCTCGCGCTGACCGCGATCGAGGACCCGGAGGAGCGCGCGGGTGGCGTGGGCTGGGAGACGGCCCGCGACATCGTGCAGCGGATGATCGACGCGGCAGGGGAGTGACCGTGACCGACTTCGACCGCGACCCCGAAGCCCTCGCCTGGGCTCGCGCCAAGATCCAACGGCACATCGACCAGTGCGCCCAGTTCGAGCAGCAGGGCGCTGAGCGTGGGGACCCCGAACTCGCGCTCCGCTGGCGGCGCACCAAGAACTACATGCGGATGAAGTTCATCGGCGGCCGAGGCTGCGTGATCGCTTCCTTCGATGAGCGACTGCCGGAGATGAAGGCGCTGCTTGATACCGACCAGCCCACCGAAGGAGCACCCGCATGACCCTCACTCTCGCCGACGTAGACCGCATCGCCGCCGAGGCCCACGCCGGCCAGCTGGACAAGATCGGCGTCCCGTACATCGAGCACCCGCGCGCGGTCGCTGCCGGGCTCGCCCCGTTCGGGGTCGGGATGCAGATGGCCGGGCTGCTGCACGACGTGCTGGAGGACACCCCGGTGATGTACCGGGACCTGCTGGCGATGGGCGTGCCGCTCGCCGTGGTCCGCACTGTCCTGGCTGTCACTAAGCACGAGGGCGCGCCGTACAAGGAGAAGCTGGTTGCGATCACGCTGGATCAGGCTGCATGCCTCGTCAAGATCAGCGACAACGCAAGTAATAGCGACTCGGCGCGCACCGCCCTACTCCCGCCGGACAAGCGCGAACGCCTCGCCGTGAAGTACGCCCAGGCCCGCGCGATCCTGTGGCCCGCCGTACCCCGCGAGGACATCGCCACCATCCTGCGGATCGTCAACCCGAGCCTGCTCGGGGAACTGGAGAACCTGACATGAGCGATGACCCGAACATCCACCGCCTCACCCTCCTGCTCGCCGATGCGATCACCGGCGACGCCCAAGGCCGGGGCAGCGACGACTACGCCCAGCGCGACAGCCCCGGCCGGGCCCTGGCCACGGTCGACGGCCGCGAGTACGTGATCACCGTCGTGGCGAACACCGAGCAGGCGATGACGCTGGCCGTGCCGCCGTCGGAGAAGATCCGGCAGCAGCGCGAATTGTTGGACCTCGCGATGGAGTTCTACGTCCGGGTCCCGATCCCGCCGCTGAGCCACGTCGTGGTCCGGCGGGAGATGCTGGGCGTGGACCGTTGGGCCGTCACCAACGGGTCGCTGACGGGCCTGCAGGCGTGGATGGACGGCCGCTGGCAGTACGTCAGCGGCACGGGCCGCCAGGCCGCGTTCCGGTGGCCGCTGGAGCGGGCCATGGAGGTCGCGAACGAGGCTGCGGAACACGAGGCACGGGAGTGGGAGCGACGCATCACGCAGGGAGGTACGGCGCGATGACCGAGTTCTTCGAGCCCAATAAGACCTACCGCCACTACCTGGAGGACGGCTCCCCGTCCGACGAAGGTCTGTTCCTGGTCGCCCTCGTCGGCCGCGCCCCGGGGCCGTTCGAGTGCTACAGCGAGACGCTGGGGGTGGCGTTCGGCTGGCGGCAGGGCATCGGCCCGAACGGCGACTGGGAAGCCCTGGGGTCGTACGTCACGCCGGACTTCGCGGGCTGGCGGGAGGTCCGGCCGGTGGATGATGCCGCAGCCGAGCCGAACGGGTGCCGGTGGTGCGGCGACACCCCGGGCCACCACGGCAGGCAGTACGCCGACGGCATCGGACAGCATCAGTGGGCCGGGCCGTCGGATCGGCAGCGGCTCGGGCGGATGCGGGCACGGCTGACGGGCGGTGCCGAGTGAACGTCCTGCTCTCCGGCGTGGTCGGATCCACCGCGTATGGGGCTGGCGCACGCGGTGGACGCGGGAAGTTGCGGACCTACCCGCCGATGGTCCAGGTCGTGGTGAGCAGGTTCGTCGGCAGGCCCATCGTCACCCCCGGCTTGGCCATGGTGAGGACGCCAGTGGTCGGCATCGTGAGGATCGGCTTCGGGGGTGACTGGATCTTGAACATGGCGTCTCCTGTCGGTTGGAAATGTCAGCGTGGCATCCCGATTTCCTTGATCGCTCCCTAGCGAGACCGAGGCCGCTGAATTCGCGCCCTGACCTGCGCAAAGTCTCCACTTCGGCTTATGTCAAACCGGTCCTGGCGGGGCGCCAGGAGTGGGACAATAAGTGGATCAATCACCTGATATCACCAGGAGATGGAAATGGGTGCAGCCCTGCACCTCGCGCAGCCCGATCTGCTCGCGATACCCGTCCCGAACGCCAAGGCCACCTGGCTGCACATCGCCCTCGACCCGATCGAGCACGAGCGGCGGCAGGTGGATGGCCTCGGCGGCATCACTAGCTGGGACCAACTCAACACGCTCATGGGGTTGCCGGTTGGCGAGCCCATTCCGATCGGCTCGATCGCCTGGGCTGACCGCCCGGCCCTGCGGAAGCTCCCGTGCGGTGCGGTCCATCTAACCCGAACGCACGTCACCCGGCTGGCGATCCGACCCTGCCGCGTCCACCGCGCGGTTCTCGCCGGCGCCGCGACCCGCCGGAACCTGGACCGGGCCAGCAGATTCGCCCCATTCTGCGCCCGTCAACTGCTCATCCCCGCACCGCCCCGCCGGCCCGACTTCCTGACCGAGGCCGACTTCTACGGCATCGGCGTCACCCTCGACCATGGAGGCGAGCACGAGGTGCTGGTCGTGGAGCGTCGGTGGCGGCCGATGCGGCACACCGTTGCGGGGTGGCGGTTCGTGGAGCAGGCGTACGCGACCGCCGTGTGCCCAGGTCGGGAGAGTGACTGATGCACCGCGTGCGCCGCTTCGACGAGTGGTTTCCCGAGCAGGCCAACACCGCTGAGGCCACCCTCGACAGTCTCAAGCCGGGCCAGGTCATCGCCTGGGACTTCCAGCCGTTCCGCGTCATCGAAGTCCGCGAGAAGCCCTTGGCCCAGTGGACGGGTGCAGCGTTGGCGGCATGGCGTGAAGCCGGAGAGCCGCCGCCCGGCTGCTGGACGCACCGGCCCATGGATGTCGAGTACCGCATCGACCGGCCTGGCGAGCCCCTGATGGTCGGCAAGGGTGCCGCGTCCACCCTGTTCCTAGTGCTGCCGGAGCACTACGCGATCTGTGCTCGGTGCGGCCAGTTGCCGCCGTGCCGTGACGAACTCGCCGACCGGATCATGGTTGTGGAGTCTCGGCGGATCGCGTTCGAGATGGACCTGACGATCGGCGACTGCCACGGCTGCGGTGAGCGCATCCGGCCCCGGGAGCATTCGACGCTGTACCCCGGCGAGAACCTGATCCGCCCTGACCTTGGCTCGAATACTGCCGTGTTCCACACGCGGCAGTCGTGCCTTGAGATCGCGCTCGCCTATCAGGATCGCTGGCTCGCTGGAGATCCAAGCCGCAAGCCCCTCGTCCGAACCTGACCCACCACCCCGGAGGCCCCCATGCCCACCCCCACCGTCACCCGCCCCAGCACCCCGCCCGCGTCTCACTGCGTCAGGCGGCGAAGGACAGCGACACGGCAGCGGCGTCGATCCTGGACCGCGTCATCCCGGCAGCCGACAGGCAGCGGGTCGAGGTCGCCAGCTTCCAGAGCAGCATCTAGCCAGCCGCCGGGGTCGCGTGGCCCCGGCCAACCCTCAACGCGAAGGACCCTCATGCCTGATCACCCGCCAGCTTGGCCGTGGATGGCCGACCTGGACCGCGACAACCTGGAGCACCTGCACGCCGATCTCCGAGCCGTCGCCGAAGAGTCGGACCTCGACAAGGCCATGGCCGAACTGAACGTCCTCGCCGAGGAATGGGCGGCCACCATAGGACTGCCTGTAGAGGACGCTGACGCCGAGCACGACGAGGTCGAACCCCTCGCCGCTGAACCGGACTCCGACCTGTCGACGGGTGCGGCGTTCCTTGTCAACGCGATCCAGAACGCCCGGGTCAGCGACATCCAGGCTGCGTTCCGGCACCTTGGGTGGGCGCTGAGCTTCGACGTCGTAGTGGACACGGAAGAGGAGCCGACCCCGTGAGCTACACCCGCCTGAACATCAACATCAACCGCGAGACCGCCGCGTCCCTGCTGCGCCGCCCAGCCGACCAGTCCATGACCGAGACAGTGCGCCGGGCCGTAGCCGTCTACGGTCTGCTGTACGAGCAGGTCGACGCCGGCGGCAGGGTGCTGCTGGTGAACGGGTGCGCGGTGCGGGAGATCAAGTTGGAGGTGGGGGCCGATGCCTGACACCACCCACCACCCGGTCCCGTCTCCGTCCCCGTGCATCCCGGACCACGGCGTCCCCGCGTTCTGCTGGGGCTGTACGGAGGTGTGCGCGGTCTGCCGGGACGCGAAGGGCAGGCCGGTGCTGTGGCCGTGCGTGTACTCGGAGGAGTTTGAGGTCCCGCCCCGGCCGACGACGGACGCCGAGTTCGAGGCGCTGCCACGGTTCAGCGCGGACGAGTTCCGGGCGATGCTACTAGCGGCGGCCTACGGGCCAATCCTGGACGAGGGGGAGGAATGATCGCCGCCGACCAGATCTACCGCTCCTGCGACCCGCGTGGCGGCCCGAGCATCCGCATCACCTCGTACCGGCCCGGTGAGGCCCGCGCGCAGGTCGTCAACGCTGCTGACGGGAAACGGTTCCGGCAGATCCTCGTCGCCCAGCTCCACGACAGTCCGCTCACCAAGACCGGCAAGCCCCGCCGGACCGGATACGCCCTGGAGGAATCATGATCGGCTGCGGGAACGACCCGCGCATCCAACTCACCGACGGCGACCACGCGGAGGTGGACCGCTTCATGGCGCACCTCGCCGAGACGCGAGCCGCGCAGCCGAAGGTCGTGTGCATCTGCGGGTCGATGCGTTTCCAGGCGCAGATGGCCGAAGCTGCTGCGGACGAGTCCCTGGCGGGGCGGATCGTGCTGATGCCGCACGTCAACGTGGCGATGGAGGCTGCGCTGCTGGCGAACCCGGACGAGTCGAAGCGGGGGCTGGACCGGCTGCACCGGGCGAAGATCCGCATGTCGCAGGAGGTGCTGGTCGTCGGCGACTACGTGGGGGAGTCCACCACTGCGGAGATCGAGTACGCGCGGTACCTCGGCATGCCCGTGCGGTTCACGCATCCCGAGGTCGACCCGGCACACCCGCTCGTCTCCGCCGAGGAGATCGAGGCCCGGCTCGCCGCCGCGCACGCCGAGGTTGCGCGGCGCAGGGGAGCGGAGGTCGGCGATGCCTGACCCCGAGGTCGAGTACGCGGTCCGCATCCGGGAGGGCGAGATCATGCCGCGCCCGTCGCTGGAGCTGGCGCAGCGCATGGTGGACGGCATCCGGGCGCGCGGGGGACCGGCGGAGCTGCTCAGCCGGACTGTGGTGCGCAGCGACTGGGAGGAGACGGCTCCAGTGGGGACTGCCGTGGCCGCCATCGGGCACCGTTCGGAGATGCGGTACTGCCATTGGGCACCCGAGGGTGGCGTCGACACCTTCACCGCGGCCTGCTCCTGCGGCTGGGAGTCGCAGCCGTCCCGGTGGCAGGACCGGGCTGGGCTGCTGATGCACTACCACCTCGCAGGGGACGAGGCAGCGGTAGCGAAGATCAACGAGGCGATTGGGAGGGAGACATGACCGACCCCAGCTACATCCACCCCGCCTCCGGCCGCGAGTACCGCGAAGGCGATCCCGCGCACCGCCTCGCCCGCCTGACCCGCGCTCTCGCCGGCCAGTGCGAGCGGTTCCTCGACGAGTACTGGCGCCAGCTCGCCGACACTGACTACCTCGATCAGTACCGCACCTGGCCCGGCGACTGCGACCAGGTTGCTCGCACCATGGCCCGCACGATCGAGGGGATCGATCGGGCGTACAGCGACGTCACCTCGGACCGGTCCCTGCACGAGTACGGGCTCGGAGAGAAGGACGCCGAGTGGGAGCGGAAGTACGGGCAGGTGGAGAAGCCATGACGGAGTCCCCGGAGATCGCCGCGCTGGCCAAGGTCGTCAGCGAGGGGCTGGGCCGTGACCACCGCGTAGCACAGGGCTTGCTCATGGCTGCTCGCGACATGTTCCGAGAGCCGGACTTCTACAACGTCGGCGGGTTCGCGGCCGACGAGTTCTGGCGGCACTTCGCCCCGCACCGCATCCTGGCGGACGTCGCGGGGCGGCGGACCCTGCTGGACGGAGCGCTCGGCTGGGAGCACTACGAGCATGGTGAGGACGAGTGGCATTCCTGCCAAGCCCATCCCGGGCGGATCAAGCTCTGGCCCACAGAGCCCCGCGACTGCCGCTGCACCCGTGACGCCCGTGTCCGGGGCGTGTTGACCGCGCTCGCCGCGCCCTACCTGACCACGGAGACCACGTGACCGACGACGACTTCCGCCTCTGGACGACCGGTTTCGGGATCACCGACACCCGGGCCCGGTTCAACTACGTGAGCGCTGGCGGCAACAGCATCAACCTACTGCTGCGTGACATTCACCTCGACATCATCCGCGACGGCACCGCCGACTGGCAGGCGACCTATGTGGACCCCCACCAGCCTGAGCTGACCTGGACGGCGCGCTCCGACTCGTCGCCCGGTGCCGTCCTCAACCTCATCGCCCGAAGGTGCGGGCTTGGCGGGGAAATCCGTGGCAGCTGGCCCGAGGGGGAGGAGCAGCCGTGACCGACCACATCTTCCGCTACGAGGTCCCCGTAGACGATGACGTCCACCCGATCGAGCTGTCCGGCGCGATCGTTCACGTCGGTTGCCGAGACCCGCGCATCGTCGAGTTCTGGGCGCTGAGCACGGGCGGCCCGACCGTGGAGCGGGTCTTCTACGTCGTGGGCACCGGGCACCACATCCCGGGCGGCTGGACTGCACACGTCGGAACGGCCGTCGCGCCGGGCGGCCAACTGGTCTGGCATCTGCTGGAGGGGTCATGATGAGCCACCCGCTGCTGTATCTATCGGCGACCGCCGGACCCGAGCCGTCCCACCATCACCCCTGGCTGTACGCCACCCGCCGTCACGGCTGCTGGGGTGAGTGCCAGTGCGGCGGGTGGCGGTCGCGGACGTGGACGAGCGTCGTCGGGGTGCACCTGGAGTTCGGGCAGCACCTGCTGGAGGTGGCGCGGTGACCCCGCTGCTCACCGCTGCCGCGACCCTGGCCGCTGTCCTGGTCGGCTACGTTCTCGGTCGTCTGCGCCCGTGGCGGATGCTCGGCGACTGGGCAGCTAGCCAGCTCCGGTTCGTAGGCAGCTGGGCAACTGGCTCGACTGCGAGGCAGTTGCTGCTGGCGATGGCCGTGGCTGTCACCGAGCCGCGCGGGGCACTGCGGTCGTGGCGGCAGAGCAAGGAGCCGGAGGCCACGGGGTTCACCGGGGCCATGAAACCGAAGGAGCGACCGTGACCGTCTTCCTGATCGCCGTCGCCGTCATCATCACCCTCGCGGCCGTGTTCGTCGTCTGGTGCTGGCTGTCGATGGCCGCCGAGTTCAAGGAGATCTCCCCGGGTCCGCGCATCAGATCCGAGGTCATATCCAAGCTCGGCAAGCGGATCATCGCGGCGGAGGAGCGGCGCCGGCGGGCGGACGTGCTGCGGCGGTACGCGGACGCCGGACGGCCGGTGCACGGGCCTGCCGGCGAGGTGCTGACGCCGGAGCAGCTGCGGTTCGCGGCTGACCTAATCGACAAGGAGGGGCCCGCATGACCGCCCGCGATGACCTATACAGTGCCCTGCTCGCGCACACCCGCGAGGGCCATCATTACGCCCCGCAGGCCGAGCAGTTGATGCGCAGGTTCGAGGCCGAGATCCGCATGGATGAGGCAACTTGCCGCCTTGGGCAGGCCGTTGCGGAGGGAACTGAACAGCCCGGCCTCGATCCCGTTGGCATTCTGCGGACGGCAGCACGCAAGATCCTGGCATTCGGAGGTTGGCAGCATGCCCAGGTGTATGCCCGACTGATAGACCCGGATGCCACCGAGCAGTGGGATGCCCTCGCCGTCCAGTGGCGACCCATCAGCCCCGACGGGGAGGGGCAGCGGTGACCGCTCGTGATGACCTGCGCCGCGCACTCCTCGACCACACCCAGGAGGCCGGCGAGCATGCACCGGAGGCCGATCGGCTGATCAACGCGGCCATCACCGAGGCAATCGAGACCCAGCGTGACCTGCTGCACTTCTGCGGACGCCCAGCTCCCGGCGAGTCTGGGTACGCCCGTGACCAGCTCATCATCGCGTTCCGTGGCGGCGAGGAAGGCGAGTTCAGCTCGTACGGCTGGGATACGGCAGCGATGATGGCCGACCGGGTCGTACGCAGCATCCGAGTTGAGGCCGACCGCGAGAATGCCACGAGGATCCGCGCCGCTGCCGACGGCACCTGCGCCACTGACGATCCCCGCTGGAACGGCATGAACGCGGCCGCCGATCTCATCGACCCGGAGGTGACCCCGTGAGGTGCGCGGACGTGATCATCTGGGAGCACGGCGACCGTGTCGTAACGCCGCGCGGTCCGGGTGAGGTCGTGCGTCCTCCGGTGAACCCGTACGCCAGCCTGCCGCAGGTGGAAGTGCGCCTCGACGGCGACGGGCTCCACTGGCGGTTCGACGCTCAGTGCCTCCAGCCCGAGCCTGGCGCGGAGGCGAACAACGCACTGCACCGCTGCCAGCACGTCGCACCGGCCCTCAGCGCGCCCGGCGAGCAAGTGGAGGGTGGGCCGTGCCTGTACTGCGGGCTGGCGTTCGAGGAATGGGAGAGCCACGCATGACCGACCCCCATCTGCCCGCCGAGCACGCAGGCCAGACGATCCGCTGGGAGCCGTGGCAGGAGCGTGCTGTGTGCGGGCGGATCCCGGTGCCGACCGAGTGCCGGCTGTGCGGCCAGACGTCCCCGCAGCACCGCACCCTGGGCCGCGTGGACGGCTCCGTCCGGGCGTCGGCGGAGCGCTGCACGCTGTGCGGCGGCGTGCGGGCGTACTGGCGTGACGACCCGGCACCCGGTGAGGCGAGGGGGAGGGTGGTGCTGATGGGCAGGGCCCCAGTCCAGGGCCCGTGTGATGAGGGCATTGATAAGCCGCAACAAGACGAGGAGACCCCGGCATGACCGACTTCCACCTGATCCCGCGTACCCCGGCGGCCAGGCTCCGCTACCTGGTGGAGCAGCTCAGCAGCGTGCGTGCGCCGGGGTCGGCCGGGCAGACCCGCCTGATCGCCGCACGGATGGTGCTGGAGCAGGTCGCGGAGGAGCTGGAGGCTGCGCCCGAGTCCCCGCTGCCGGTCCGCCCGGACGGCGACCGCTGCTCCACCTGCGGCGTGCTGGTCGAGCCGTACGGGATGGTGCTGCACCACCGGGCCGTGCACGCGAGCGCGGAGCAGCTGGCCGAGGACGGGCCAAGGACCGTTGGCTCGTTGGTCTGGACGGTCACCACCACCGTCACCGCCCCGACCCCCGAGGACGCTGAGCGCTGGGCGGGGATGCTGCGGGACCTACAGCTCGGCGAGCACGGGGAGCACATGCGGCTGGACATCACGGTCGCGCCGGTCGTCCCGGAGACCCCGGGGGCGGCGTTCCAGCGGCGGCAGTTGGAACGGGGGCTGGCGATGCTGTACGGCGGGGACGATGCTCCGGTCGGCATTGCCACCCCCGGCAGCACGCCGTTGCCTACCCCCGCAACGGCCGAGGCGGACGTCGAGTGCGGCTTCGTCCGGGACCGCTGGGATGGTCCGTACCGGATGCGGGATCGCTGCACCGGACCGGCCGGGCATGCGACTTCCTGGACGGCGGAGGGGCACGGGCCGTGGGAGATGCTGGCCGATGCGCCGGCCAGTGTCACCGGGGCCGCGACGGGCGAGGAGCAGCAGTGACCCAGACGATGCGCTATGTCTGCCCACTGGCCTGCGGCTGGACCCGCGAGCAGGGCGTGCCCGTCTGCAACTATGCCCTTGGCGGCACGACGGACGAGATCGTTCAGGATGCGCTGATGAAGTCGTATGCCGCTGACGAGATCTTCATCCGCGAGCACCTGGAGACGCACGCCCTGCTGGAGTGGGCGCAGGCGCTCCAGGCCGCCCGGGATGAGCGGGACCGGTGGAGGCGGAAGGCCGAAGCGGAGGCGGCGCGGCTGGGGGATCTGCTCGGCGCTGTGCGGGAGCGGGCCGAGACGGTAACCGGCGAGGAGCAGCGGTGAGCGGGCGCAGCATCGACGAGCTGGCGGACACGATCCGGGCGCGACTGGACGCCGAGCAGGAGGCGGCAGGCTGGACGCAGGCCGGGCCGTGGTGGGTTGAGCAGGAGAAGGTGAAGCACTGGGGGCATGAGCCCGAGGCGCCCCGGCTGGCGTCGAGCAAGGGCTGGCTGGCGGTGTTCACGTCGGAGAACGGGTGGCTCAACGGCGTGCACGTGGCACTGCATGATCCGACGACGGTCCTGCGGCGAGTGGCTCGCGACCGGGACATGCTGGCCCGGTTCCTCGCCGAGCCGCACGAGCAGCACCCCACCAACCCGTGGTTCTCGTGCCGGGCGGTGGTCACGCTGGTCGACGGGCGCCGGGCGCACCGGACGGATGACGCGCAGGAGCCGGTCGGACTGTGCGGCTGCGGGCGGGACGGGCGGGTGCGCGGCTACCTGGAGCTGATGGCCGGGGCGGACGAGACGGAGGCGGCAGGGTGAGCGCCCCGACGGAGTTCCGGTGGATCCTCGGCGACGGCGACAACGACTGGGGCCGCTGGCACGCCCTCGAAGGCGACTGCCTGGGATGCTGCTGCCGAGGCCCAATGCGCTGCTCCGGGTGCGGTGGCCGTGAGCATCAGGAGCCGATCGCGGGCCCTGATGGCGGCACGGTCCACGACTGGGTATGCCAGACATGCAGGGAGGCGTCGTGCGGAGATCCGGCGGTGGTCGAGGAGCGGTGCGGGCAGTAGCAGCTCTACCGGCGTCGGCTGCCTGCGCCTGCCCGCCTCATCTGCCAGCCTGCGGTGAGCAGCGCGACGACGAACACGACGATCCCGATGATCAGCAGCCAGAACAGGCCCTTCACGACCACGCCGAGGACCCCGAAAACGATCGCGAGCAGGATGAACGGCAGCAGCCAGACCATGAGGGCCTCCTCGGACGAGTCGTCTTCCGACCCTGCGCCCGGAACCGGTGGCCCGCATCCTGGGGACGTCCGTCTGGTGCGCTGCCGTGGCTGTCGGAGGCCGCTGCACGACCCGGCCAGTCGCGCGGTCGGCATCGGGCCGGAGTGCGCGGAGGCTGAGTTCGCGGCGCGGCAGGGCGGTATTGAGCAGGAGACGCTGCCGGGCTTTTAGCGCCGTCCAAGTCGCCTGCTAGTAGCTGATTGTCACGAGCGCGCGAGGCTCTGTGCAGCTTTTGTATCGCCTGGGATGTAACAAGCGCTGCGTCCAAGCGCTTTCCAGCTACTGAAGGTGACGATAGGAGCCGACGGGTGGTACGGACCGCTCCGTAGATGCACACTCGAACACATGTCCGAAAGCAAGACCCGCCAGCAGGCCCCGTGGCCGCCAGGAGCACCCCGACCCGGCGACCCGTCATGGCCCACCGGCGCCATGAACTGGCTCGTAGATCAGGTACCGGCCCTCGACTGGCGGCGCAGTATCCTCGCCGGCCAGCCCTGGATGATGACGATCATCGCCGTGGCCGCGATCCGCGCAGATCTGGCCGCCCTGCGCGAGCAGTACCGGCTCACCGCCGGCGCGTGGTGGTCGATGCTGCCGGACCCGACCGCGCGGGCGCTCCTGGCCGCCACCGGCAGGGAAGGGCAGCGGCTCACGGTGCTGCTGGAGCAGGTGCTGGCGCTGGAGGAAGCCCTGTCGCCGGGGCAAGGGGAGCGGACCGCGGGGCCGGGGCCGGGTGGGGATGTCAGTGGTACGTCGTAGCGTCGTGAGTGCGCACCCCGGCCGACGGCAGTCGCCCCCGGTATCTGCGCGACGGCGGCGGTCGGACCGATGCACGGGGACGGCCGCCGCTCACTGTTCGATCGTCGTCAGCCAGCGCGGATCAGTCGGCGGCATCACGGTCCGGCCGCAGTCATGGCAGGCCCAGACGTTGATCTGCCGTGGCTGCTGCTCCCACTTCCGCCCGCAGTCGAACACGTGCCGCTGCTCGCACACCGGGCAGTACGGGGTGTAGCAGGCGGGGCAGGCGAGGATCTTCTGGCCGCAGGCGCACCTGGGCAGCATGGCGTCCGGGTTCCCGACAACCGTGCGGTAGGCCGCCAGCTCCCCGCGCTCCTGCTCGTGGACCTTAAGGATGATGAACTGGTCGATCTGCCGCTCCGTCGGGGGCGGTGATGGGTTGCCCATCTCGCGGAGGATCTCGCGCATCTCGCTCGGCCGGATGCCCGCTACGGTCGGCACCTCCATCCGCCGCTTCCGCTGCTCCTCCCGGTTCCTGCGCCGCGTCCACGGACCTCCAGGGTCCTCGGTCTCCAGCTGGCGGCGCACGTCACCGTCAGGGTCGAGTGCGACCGGGTCGAACGCCGGGATCTCACCCAGCCACTCGACGCAGGCGATGTGCGCCCGCCGGACACCGAGGCCGACGCCCCAGGCGTACACCGTGCCGTCCCGGTCCTCCATCCCGCAGATCGGGCAGCAGCCGGGCGGGCAGTCCTTGCCGCCGGGGAAGGCGGGGGTGCGGGGCTCGCGGACTGGCTCAATCGCCCTCGTCAGCCGCCAGCCGACCCACTGCACCGCCGCCACCGGAACCGTCGACACCAGCAGCCAGCCGACGACGTGACGCCCCAGCGCGAACAGCACGCAATGCGCCACGACCAGGAGGCTGGCCCAGATCGCGTTGCACAGCCACCAGCGGTGCTTCGTCGTCTTCTTCACGTCCCCGCCTCCCAGCCCCACGCCTTGGCGAGCCCCTGCACGGCGCTCGCAAGGGCGTTGAACCTTCCCAGGAAGATCCCGGCGTCCGCCGGGTGCACTCGGTCCGGGGCGGCCAGCGCCTTGTCGACGTCAGCTTTCGCCTTCGCGTGCTCGGCCAGCACCTCCCGCTCGGCCTCGACCCGGCGCAGGACGGAGGCGGGGTCGTGCAGGGCGATGTGGCTGGCCTGCTCGCCGGTTGGCGCGCCTTCGTCGTACACCACAGGGTCGCCGTCGCTGTCCTTCACCGCATAGCAGAGCGGATGCGGATCGCGCTCCCATTCGTCGCCACCTGCATCCCGCGCCAACTGCTCCGCCCGCTCGTGAGCGGCGAGCAGAAAGGTCACTGCCGGGTGGTCGGTCATCGCTTCGCCCTCTCGTCGCGGCAGCAGCACCAGTCGTCCAGCGGGATGGGCGGGAACCACTCGTCCGGGGCTTCCCCGCAGCGCTCGCAGCAGCCGTTGACGTGATGCTCGGACGACCAGTAGAAGCCGCCCCACGCCTGCTCACGAACGAGCTGGCCCCAGTACCGCCGGAACCACCGCCGCTGTGACGCCGGACCCCAGCGGGCCACGATCGGCGGGATGATGCCGTTGATCGGCGGATGCTCGGGGATGTAGGCGGGGTCGTCCAGCGGGGCGCGGTCAGTCATCGTCGCCCTCTTCCTTTGGCCCCCGGGAGAATCCCATCAGTCGACTGTGGTCGCATCGCAGGATGGCGGTGAACTGGAAGTCGTCCTCGTCCACGATCTCGTGCTTGGCGACGGCGGTCGATGGGCAGTCGGCCAGGTGCCGTTCATCGTGGAACGGCAGGGTGCTGTAGATCGAGCGGAAGAGGTCGAGGATCTGGGCGGTCGCGTCGGTCACCGCCGCCTCCGCTTCGCCCGCGCCCGCTGCCTACGCCGGTACTCGGCGTTGAGCGGCCAGACCGTCAAGCCCGGCGCGGGATGGCCGTCGAACGTCAAGCCGGTTGGATGGATCACTGCTGCTCCTTCATCTGCCGCAGGTACTCCGCGAGCCCCGCTTCGTCGACCTCGACCGCGGCACCCATCTCGGCGTGCAGGCGCCGGTACAGCCCGCTGCCGTCCCGGAGCAGCTCGTACGGCATGTCCTCCCAGCGCACTGGCCCGACCAGCTCGGTGATCGCGGTAATCCGCATGAGCCGGTTGTCGCACGCCACCGACCAGCGGCCGTTGTGCGCCCACTGGGTCTCGTGGGCCAGGTCCGACCACAGGCAGGCCAGCTCCTCGCGCAGCGCGGCCCGCAACTGCTCCGTCTCGTCTATGTCGGTCACCGCTGATCCCCGATCCCGAGTTCCCGCTCCAACTCGCCAATCCGCCGCCGCAACGCCTCATGCTCGGCTCGCTGCTCCGATCCGGACTTCGTGGGCGTTGTTGCCATCCACCTGGCCAGGAGCAGGCTCGTGCCGAACGTCGGCAGGGTCAGCGGCCAGAACAGGCCGGTGAGTGCCGCGCCGAGCATCGTGTCACCGCGCTCGTGGCTGTCGAACCACTCCGCGCCGAGAGTCGGGGCCTCGTCGATGCTCTTCGCCCGCCACCGGCCGTACAGGTGCCGCATCCAGAACAGGGAGACGGCGACGTAGGCGACCATGCACGCACAGAAGATCACGATGTTCACCGCTGCCCTCGCTTCCTGATGGGGATCACTCTCGGCGCAACCTTCACCGCGACCTCGCTGAAGTCCGGCTGCTCCATAATCCCGCCCGGACCCCCGACGTACGGTGCGTCGCAGAACCAGCCGTGCCAGTGCTCCACCGCCACGTACCGGCAGTCGGGTGGGCAGTCGTCGGTGACCCACCGCCGACTGCCCGTCTCGGCCCCGATCGCGGCATCGGTCCAGCCCGCGTCGGTCAGGATGCGGGCGACCCGCTTGCGGGAGCCGACGCCGCGCAGTTCGGCGACGGCCGCGACCACCTCGGGCTGCAACTCCTGCGCCCGGTCCCGGCCGTACATCATCAGGTGGTTGTCGTGGAACAGCATCTCGGCCACGGCGAACATGTCCGGGAATTCCAGTGTCTCGTCCGCCTCGTCCAGATAGGCGCGCCATTCCTCCGGGAGCCGCCAGGCGTCGGTCACTCGGGCCTCGCGGTGTGCTCGTGCTTCACGCCGTACAGGTAGTGCGGGCACTGGCCACCCGGGCACGGCGCCAGCACCTCGGGGGCAGACTTCGGCGTCGGCTCAACCGTGGGCTCCCAGCAGTCCGGGACCTGCCAGCAGGCGTCGTCGCACTCTCGGCCCTCGTAGCCCGGCGGCTCGAAGTGCGGGTAGCCGGCGTCGTAGATCTGCTCGCTGAGCCCGTCGATGCCACCAACCTGCTCCACGGCCCACAGGAACCAGCGGCCGTGCGGCTCCAGCCACGCCGAGTCGACGCACACGCCGTGCGAGATCAGCTTGGCATCCTGCAGGGCGTTGAGGACGATCTGCCGTGATCCCACCGGTCCGATCAGCTCGGCTAGCCGCTGCTTCTTGTCCTCGCCGTAGCTGGGCATGAGGGACAGGACGTCCCAGACGAGTCGGCGCGCGTCCTCGGGCCAGCCGCAGCCGCAGGACGGCACGTCATCGCAGAGGATCTTGTAGAGGTGGCAGAGGATGTCGTCGGTGCGGTCGTCTGTCATCAGTAGCACCCCCGCTCCATGTCCCCGATGCACGTCATGTTGGCCCGCACGAGCTTGATCACGTTCCGGGCGATGTCTTCCACGCCTGTGCGATCGCCCGTCGGGTCGATCGCGCCAGCAACGCGCTGGACAAGCTCGGCGTCGGAGAGGACGCCCCACGGGCGATACGGGGAGTCAGTCACGGTTGGCCTCCCATGCCCGCAGTCGCGCGTTCAGCATCTCTCCGTGCCGCCGTACAACGGCCTCGGCGTCATCGATCGCCGCCAGCGCCATCTCGCGGTCCATCGACCAAATGCTGCACTCTTGGGTGTGCCACTGGAGGCCACCGCAGGAGCAGCCAGTCACCCACCGGTCCTCGCGGGACAGCTGCGGCGGGTTGAGCCAATCGAAGCCCGGGTCAGCCACGGCGCGCCTCCTCGAACTTCACTGCGGTCAGCCGGTCGTGAGGCCCGAGCCGGACCGCGAACCCCTGCGCGGCGAGGATGCGCTCGGTGTCCTCGAGCAGCAGATTCGCCTCGTGGGGCGACCAGCCCACAGGCTGAGTGACGACGATGGCCTCGTCCCAGTGGAAGCCGCAGCGTTTGCAGTCGCGGCACATGCGCTCACCGATGCCCGTGGCAATGCGGCAGTCGCAGAGTCGTTGCTCGGGCGTCCAGTTCGTGCGGGCCTCGTGGCCGCCGCACTTCGCGCAGGTCGGGCGGTCGCCGGAGAACGGCGGCAGGGGAGTCGTCATCAGATCGCCTCGAATCGGTTCAGCCGGATCGGCGTACCGCAGGCGCTGCACGGCATCGACGCGCCGCCGAACCACGTACGCCAGAACGGATTGGTCACCCGGTTCAGCCCGGCCTTGTGCACGTCGCACACCGGCATCGGCTCGGCCTCGACGGCGCGGCACGTCGTCGTGTTCTCCTCGTGGTCGAAGTACGCGACCCACTGCGCCGCGTTCTCGCAGGACGGGTTCGCGATCTCGAACCAGCACGGCACCGCGTTGGCGAACATCGCCAACGCCATCGCGCGGGACTCGGGGGTGGACTGCTGCTCAAGGCTAGTCACTGCTGCTCCTGGTCGTTGATCTTCTGCTGCAACTCGGCCAACGCCCGGCCGCGCGTCGCTGCCCGGGGCTCGCCGGGCCCGCGCTCGGCGGTCGCAACCAGGCCGGTCGGCAGGTGCGTGGCCCGGACCGCGTACATCGCAGTGTTGCTGTAGACGTCGACGCGGACGTCTTCCTCGGGGATGTGCTTGGGCGACGGTGCGCTCGGATAGAGCCGGTTGCTCACTCCGCGCCCGGCACGCGTGCACGTCGGGCAGATGGCCGTCCCGTGCCCCGAACCCGCAGGAGAGTCGGGGTGGGGGATGGACGACGGCAGGTCATGGCCCGTGAGCCACTCGTGGCCGCCGAAGCCCTCCCCGCACAGCGGGCACGACGTCCAGAAGTAGCCCAGGGAGCGGGCGTACCACTCGTGAGCCCATCGGGGTGCGCTATCGGGCGGGCGGGGCATGCTAGGCATGAGGCTGCTCCTGGTACTGGTCGATGTCGGGCAGGTCGTCCATGCGCCGCAGCGGCACGAACTCCGGTGCCCACTCGGGTTCGTCCTCGCCGGCGCACCACCGGCACAGGTCGGTGCGGATGTCGTGCTCGTCGTGCGCCAAGTCCTCGCGGGGGGTGGGCTCGTAGCAGGCGCGGCACGTGACCTGGGTGGATATGGGCTGGGTGTCAGTCACGGGACCGCCCGGCACTCCGGGCACACCGGCTGGAGGCAAGCAGGCTGCTCACCCGGCAGGACCAGGTGCCCAGCGTGTTCGCCGCACGCGATCCACCCGGCGTCCCGGCCAGCCTGCTCCGCTTCGTCGAGGCTGCCAAACAGGTCCCGCATGTAGTCGGCCACTGGAACCCAGCCACCCAACTCGCAGGCCAGGTAGCGGCGGCAGGGGCCTGAGCAGGCCACCATGTACAAGGTCTCGATCACTGCTGCCGCCTCTCTCTGCGTGCGGCCTCGATCGCCTCGACGCCCTCGGCAAATGTCGTCGGATGCTGCTGCTCCAACTCCCACGACAGGCGCGAGTGCTCATCCGCTGCCCGGCGGTGGCGGCACTGTGGCGGACATCCCTGCGCGCACTCGTCCGGGTCGTCCTGCCAGCGGCTGGGCGTCTCGGCAATGCGGGCCGCAGCTTCGCCCCAGTAGCAAATCCAGTGGCTGCCGACTCGGCCCCGGCTGCAACGGCCCGCCTGAACATCGTCGTAGATCATGCAGCAGACGAACTCGGCGCGGATCCCGTAGGCGATCTGCGCACCGTGGAGCTGGCGGGCGTCCACCGCCTGCTTCCGCAACGCCCGTTCCATGCCTGCGATCCGCCGCTCCAGGTGCGCGATCTGCATCGCTGCGGCCGATCCTTCCCGCTCCCGCTTCCGCTGGTTCGACACCAGCCGCCCGTTCAGCGAATCGATGGCCACCTGGAGTTTCGCCATGCGCGCGTACGCCGCCGACCAGTCACCGGGCTGCGGATACGGGCCCAAGCTGAACGGGTCGCCGCTGTCGCCGGGCAGGCTGGCGAGGTGCGGCCGGACCATGTCCAGCACCAGCGCGGCCAGCTCTTCGGCCGTCGCCGGGGCTATCGACGTGTACCCGTCGTCCATGGTCTGCGTCGTCCACTGGTTCGCCCGGATCAGGTCCGTCAGCGCCTGGAGCGGGTCCTGCTCCCAGGTTGCGGGCGGCGGTGGCGGTGAGGCGTGCGCGCACTCGCCCCAGACCAGGGAGTGGACACCGGGCTTGCGGCAGGCGTGCGAGGAGCAGTCGTCGAAGCCGAGGAGGGCCCGCAGCGGGTCCGACTCAACCAGCGCCGCCACCGCTTCCGGGTCGGCCATGAACGAGTGTGCCCAGTCCTGCCGGTAGTCGCACTCGGGTCGCGGGCACCGCCAGCCGTTCGCCGTGGCGATCAATGTGGGGGAGTTGAAGGCGTGGGCTTCGCCGCAGCACGTGAACGGGTGCATCAGGCCGGACCGCTGGAGCCGGTTGAGGGTCGCGACCTGGAGCGGCGACCAGGGCGGGTGGATCAGATCAAACACGGGGTCGTCTCCTTGAGGGTGGGTGGGTCACCGATCAGCCGGTACGGGATGCCAGCGGCGATGCCCCGGCGCAGACAGTCGAGGGTGCCGGTCGAGGTCGGGGCGGCGAAGACAGTACAGGCGATCACTCAGATGCCGAGTCCGGTCGCCCGCTCGGGCCCGCAGGCGTCAAACAGGGCCTGCTCGGCTGCGGAGTACTCCTCCGAGTAGGTGGAACGCCGGGGCCGCATGCCTCGAATGCGGCACGTGTACAGCTCTACGGCGTGGATACCGATGAAGTCCCAGGCGTCGCCGGTGTGGATGGCACGAAGATCGACCACGGCTTGAGCCAGGATCGACAGGCGCTCGGGCGTGATGCCTTCGCGGTCAGCGTCGCCCCAGGCAAAGATGCCGCTAGCTTCGACGGCGATAGTGATCTGCTGGCCGTCGGAGTGCCACCGCAGTTCATCCAGGAAGTCCCCGTCCTGGGCGAGTCGGAGGACGTCGTGGATGAAGCGGACTTGCTGTGTGTCGGTGAGGTCGTGCATCAGGACTCCTTCGGGTTGTGGGCGCCGCAGCCGAGTCCCTGCATCGCGTCCTCGGGTACGGCGCGGTCCATGACCGCTCGGACGTGCTGGCTGTACAGGGCGTCCCGTAGCCGTCGCCCCGCTCGCTGACCTGCGGATTCATCCTCTGCGGGGCCTGTTTCGGTGGTTGCGCGGCCCACGGCGGCGATGCTTGCCCCACTTCCGTCGAGCAGCTTGAGCACGTCCTGCGCGGTCTCCCGGGCGGCGACCCGGCACGAGGCGTCGGCGAGCAGTTCGCAGTAGGCGCGGACGCGGGTGATGGTGGCCTGCGCCTGCTCCAGGTTCGACCGTTCGCCGTCGAGAGTGCGGGATGCGGCAGCGGCGCGATGACGCGACGACTTCCAGGCGGCGCGGTACCGATCCCGCTCCTTGCGGCGCTCCGTCAGCTCGCCCCACAGGAACTGCTGGAAGTGGCCGTCCCGCTTGGCGCAGGCTTCCTTGAACGCCTCGCGGCCGACGGCGAGATCACTGTCGCGGCGGACCAACTCCGGCTGAACGACGGTCATCACCACGTCGGCCAGCGCGTCCACGTCGCCGTACACACTGGCCACCTGGCCGAAGTGCAGCACCTCGACCTCGATCGGATGCTGGCCGTTGCACTCCTGATCGGACAGCTCGCAGTTGTCGCCGGGGCAGTCGAATGCGGCCCTGCGGATCGCCTCGGCGATGCGGGTACGGAGGTCGTCAGGCATCGTCACCATGTCCTTCCGATCAGCCGGATCGGCCCGGCGGATTTCTCGATCTCGGCGAGCGGCACGTCTCCGTAGGCGTACGTGTCGATTTTGGACACGAGCGGCGTGCCGTCGTCGCCCATGCAGTGCTCGATCCACGCTTGGCCCTTGCCGTCGGACCAGAGACGGCGGCGGTTGTCGTCGCCGTTCGGGCAGTACGGGGTGCACTGGATTGCGCAGCCCTCCGCGTCGCAGGGCGCGGTGACGGCCGCATCGAGTTCGGCGGTGAGCCGGTCGATTTCGGTGATCAGCAGCTCGATGTTCGGCCGGTTTATGGTCCACCAGCCCGACTCGGTAGCGGCGGCGCGGATCTGCTGGAGCCGGGCGGCATCCGGGGACTCAGGCATCTGGCTGCTCCGTCTCATTGCTGTCGGTCATGCTCTCCCCGAGCCACCCGCGCAGCTCGACCGGGTCGATCGGCTGGCCGCTGGCGATGGCCTTGTCGGCGTAGGCGCGCAGGTCGTCAAGGAAGTGTGAGTACTGCCTGTTGAAGCGCCCGGCCCGGTCTCCGCGCTCCTGCCAGATGAACCGCTCCTCGGCCATCTGCTGGCGCTGCTCCATGGCTCGGCGGGCCAGTTCGTCCGAGTCGTCCCGTTCGGCGGTGAGCTGGTCCACGCGGGCCAGGAGCCAGCGGGCGTCGGTGTCCCCGCTGGCCTGCGGGAGGCTCGCTTCAGGGGTGCGGCATGAGGCGCAGTGCCGGAGTTGGCTGAACTGGCCGACCACCCAGGCGTGGCCGGGATCGGTGTCGTTGGAGTGCGCGGCCGGGCAGACGTTGGCCCCGGCGAGCTTGGCCCGGATCTCGGCGAGCCGCGCATCGTCGGCCGGCGGGGCGGTTCGGCGGGCATGCTCCGCCTGGTCCTTGATCACGCTGCGGTCAGTCACGGGGTCGGCCCCTTCAGGCGGTTGAGCATGTCGGCGACAGTGAACCCGTTGACGGTGATCAGCGGCGCGGCCTTCTTCGCCAGCCGCGTTGCTGTGGCCAGGTCGAAGCGGTGCCCGGCGATCCACCGGTCCGTGCGGCTGGACGGCAACATCTCGTAGTCCCATCGGCCACGCCGGTTCAGGCAGTAGCCCATCCGGCACACGGCCCAGCGGGTCGTGCCGTTCATCTGGCCGCGCTCCTCGATGCGGATCTCGAACAGGTGCGTGTCCATGTCCCGCCTGGGCAGGCAGGAGACGGTGTACGACGACGGGCGGACGGTCACCTCGGGCAGGTCGGTCACGGCTGGCCTCCGGCGGTGGCGTTGATGGCACGGGCGGTGGCGAGGGCCTGCGGCTCGATGGCGTCCTGCCAGGCCGCGTGGGTGGTGCCCTCCAGCCGGATCGCAGTGGCGTCCAGCCAGCGGGCCAGGCCCGGGCCGAAGGCCGCCAGGGCGGACGGGAGCCACAGGTCAGAGGAGTCGGCGGCGGCCCAATCGCGGGCGGTGGCAGCTGCGGCGCGCAGTTCGTCGGCGGGGGTGAGGTCAGGCATTGCGGGTGTCCTCGGGGTAGTCATAGTCGTCCAGGGCGTGGTGCGCGGCATGGGCCACGGCGAGGCACCGCTGCTGCTGCTTGGGTCCGAGGTGGACGGACAGCAGCGGCCCGAGCTGGTCGGCGATGAACGCGATCCGCTGCGGGGGCTCGAACTCGGCGAGGCTGCACGCGGCCTCCGGGGACAGCGCGCAGTCCTCGCAGCCGCAGCCGTCCGGGCCGTGCTCCGACAGCAGGCCGCCGCAGTTCGCGCACCAGCAGGACGGGCAGCGATCCGGGGCAGCGGTGTCAGGCATTGGGTGCTTCCTCGACGAGTCGGTAGCCGGTGGTGGTGGGCCGGAAGCGGTCGAGTCGGATCCGGGTACGGCGTCCCGGTTTGGCGTGGTCGTCGCCGATGCCGCGCGGGATGTGGAGTTCAACCAGCGCGTGCGTCGCGTCGACCTCGACGATCCGAACCTGGCGACCTGCGCTGCGCTTGTCGTTGTCCGCCCAGACCTGGCCGGGACGAACGGTGCTGGGATCGCTCATGTGCTGCTCCTTGGGTTGGTGTGCCGGCTGGCCCGGCAGGGCTACGGGCGGGTGGCCGATTTGCTGGCCGCCGCCTCGGTGTAGGTGTTCCGGGCTTCCCGCACGGACTCGGCACTGGGGACGGCGGTCCCGTTCACTTTGGCGGCGACCCGCGACGCCGCCTCCCACATGCCGTAGCCGCCCTCGTGGCCGTGGAACGGGGCCATCCACGCGAGTTCGTTGGCGGTCTCGTCCAGCCAGTCCGCGACCGGATCGGCGAGACCGGCGAGCGGACCGGTGGTGTCCGGTGCGACGGTGCGCAGGGTGTCGGCGGCCTGCTGGAGGGGGAGGGCGGCAGGCCAGGTCGTGCGTCGGGAGCCGAGCGGCTGGGTGCCGGTCACGTCGCGCTCCCGTCGGCCATGGCGCGCAGGTCGGCCGCGTGCTTCCGGAGGACGCAGCTGTCGCAACCGCCGCAGCGGCAGGTGTCGTTGCTGTCGATGAAGTCGGCGGCCTCGCGGAGCACGGCGGCTCGCTGCACCTCGTCGTAGGCGGTGACCTTGGCTTCCGCGCCTTCCCTGTTCAGGCCGCCGATCATCAGCTCCAGCACCATTGCAGCATGCGCGGCGGCGGCATCATCCCGGGCGCTCACTGGGCACCGTCCCGCACCAGTTTGGCGCAGCCCCACGCGAACTTGCGCGAGTAGTCGACGTGCCCGGCAGCCGACTGGTCCGCCCGCTCAACCTCGGCCATGGCCACCAGCGGCAGACCCGGGTCGATCCCGACACGGAGCCGGTTCACGGCGTCGAGCATCACCTCGCGCTCGTAGACGGCCCACGCGCACTCCTGGCCGTACGGACCGTCGACCAGGTCGGGGCGTTGGGCGCGCTGCTCCTGGGCTCCGGCCAGGACCTGGCGGAGGCTGTCGGAGAGTGCACGGAGCAGGTCGTAGGTGCGGGCGCTCACCAGATCACCTCGGGCGCCTTCAACTCGTCGTCCTCGGTCGGCTGAACCTGGTTCGCGAACGTCGGGTGCCCGCTGAACTCCCGCAGAGCCCGGAGTGCCCGCCCGGCTCGGAGCCAGCAGTAGGAGCACGGCTCGACGTCGCTGATGTTGTCGTGCATGTGCATGGACTCGCCCCGGTGCAGGGCGTCGGCGGCGGCTCGGAGAGCTTCGCGGGCGTCGGGTCCAGCAATGTCGTTGGCGATCTGCTCGTAGTCGTCGTGCGGCATGTCAGTTCTCCTCGTTCTCGCCAGTGCCGTCGCACTCCGGGCAGTCACCTGTGGAGTCGCAGGTCGGGCAGGTCATTCCGTCGTCGTTGCAGTCGGTGCATTCGCCCGAGCCGTCACAGCCGGGGCATTCGGTGGTCGGCATGTCATTTCTCCTTGCTGGTGGTGTCGTTGGCCAGGCGGGCGATGGCGGGGTCGATGTGGTTGATGACCTCGTGGACCAAGCAGCCAGGCCCGGCGCACGGGATGCTGCGGTTCTGCTCGGCATGGAACGCGCGCTGCTCCTCGGCGACCTGCTCGCGGACGTGCCGCTCAATCGCGGGCCAGTAGTGGGCGAGCACGTCGGCGACGGTGTGCTGCGACATGACCGGGCCGGGGGCGTCGTATGTCAGGCGGGTGATGGCGGTTGGGATGTCGTGGGCGCGCATCACTTGCACCACCCGATGACGCGCATCTCGCCGCCGCCCTCCGCGAGGTCGGCCCGGGACTGGGCTTGCTCAGCGGCCCAGACGAGTCCCACCACGGCATCGCTCGGTGGCACCGTGGGGTAGTCGCACCAGACCTGGTCGTACTCGTCGAGGTAGATGGCCATGTGGTCAGGACTCGGACGCGCGGGCTCGGCGGTGCGCAGCTCGGCCAGCTCGGCGCGCTGCCGGAGCAGCTCCTCGTGGGCGTTCTCCCAAGGGCAGTTGGCGCTGCTGTGCTCGCCGATGACCTCGACCGGAGCGATGGCGTAGGCCAGCTTGTCGGCCATCTCGTAGGCGTAGTCACGCTCGTCGACCGTGGCCAGGTGATAACGCTGTTCCCGGGCCAACTTGGTGGTCAGCCGCCGAATCTCGGCGAGCAGCGGGGCCATGGCGGCATCGGCCAGCTCGTCGGCGAACCCCTGGCCGATGGTGTAGGGGAACGGGCCGCTGGCGAACCGGGAGCGGACCGCCTCGCGACCGGCGGTGATCGAGGCGAGCTGGGCGTTGGACAGGGGCACGGTCATCGCGGGGGCTCCTCGGTGAAGTCGGCGACGCGCCGCCGGTCGGCAAGGCGGTCCAGCAGATCCCCGACGCTGTGGCCGGAGCCCGCGAACGTGCCGCGCGAGTCGTAGGCCAGGTGCGTCGGCGAGAGGCCGTCGGCGGCCAACTGCACCCGGCCCCGGTAGTCGTCGTCCAGCGGCGTCACTGCGGCGTACAGCGTGATGTTGCGACGTCCGAGGCCGTCGGTGCCGTCAACGATGCAGTGCCCGGGCGGCGTGGCACTGTCGACGCCCACCCAGATCGGGGTGATGTCGGCGAGATGGATGATCACGGTCGGTCCTTCGGGTCGGGGTGGGTGGCGGTCCAGCAGGCGGGGCAGATGTCGCCGGCGCGGGTCCGATGCCAGCCGGAGGCCTTGAGATGCGCACGGAGCAGCGCCACGGTCGGCTGCTCGATCGGTGCGCCCCAGGCCCGGTCGCACTGCACGCCGTCCGGGAGGATGCGGTCGCAGCGGATCGTGCGGATCAGTTCGAGGCTCACCGGGACACCGCCAGGGCGCCGATGTGCGCGGCGACCTGCCGGCCGATGTACGCGGTGTACGCCGGCGGTATCGCCTGGTTCAGGCCGTCCTTCGTCATCCACCCGGCGGGAATGCCCATGGCGTCCTCGGCGGCGGCCTTGGTGCTGTTGCCGCCGCCGTTGACGGACACGAACGCCGTCCACTCGTCCAGGCGCCCGTAGTGGGCCTTGCGCTTGTCCAGGGTGTACACGAGCGGATGCCGCGGATGGTCGGCCGGGGCGGCGAGGGGGATGTTCGACTCGAACAGGCGGTGCCGGATCACGCGCAGGCCGGGAAACTGCGTGCCGCACAGCACCAGCGGATCCCGCAGCGGCGCGCCTTCGACGTTCTCGATGACCCACGGCAGGCCGGTCGCCTCGAACAGGGCACGGGTCTCGGGGATGAAGTCCTCGTACTGCCGGCCGGTGCGGTGTGCGAGGTCGGAGTGGGCCCAGCACGGCGGACTGCCTGTGACCGCGTCGAAGTTGGCGCGGATCCACTCGGGGTCGAGGTCCCGCAGGTCCGTCTGGATGAACGGGAACGGGTAGCGGGGCTGTGATTCGCGGTCGGCGCCGGTGACGTGGAAGCCGGCGAGGTGGTAGCCCCAGCTGGCGCCTCCTTGCTTGCAGCACAGGTCAAGGAGGCGAAGGCCGTTCCAGGGACGATCGGGCAGGGTGGACATCGGTGCTGCTCCTGGGGGCTGGTGGCTGGTGGTGGTGGACGGTGGTGGCCGTGTCCTGCGGGGGTGGCGGGACACGGCCGGGGCGGGCGGTCAGGCGGTGAACTCGGGGGGCATGTGCTCTGCGATCAACTCGGCCAGCCACTCGGGTGGCTGGCTGGCGGCGCTCCCGGGCCAGTAGTCGACGCTGATCTCCTGCTGGCCGACGCCACCGGACTTGAGCCGCCTGAGTCCGTGGACCTTGGCTCCGGCGAAGCCGATCCTGAAGTAGCTGGGGCGATGGCTGTCGGGGGCCCACTGGTAGGTGATCTCGACGCTGTCCGGGGCAACGGTTGAGCGTTCCTGCCAGGTGGTGATGTCGGGTGTATCGGCGAGGGCCAGGGTGATGGTGATGGTGCGGGTCTCGGCAGTACGGATCGCGGTCATGGGTGGTCTCCGGTGGGTGTGGCGCGGCGGGGGCTAGGCGGTGGGGTAGTTGGCGATGTCATCGGCGAGGACACGCAGCTCCTCTATGGCCCAGTCGACGCCAGCACTGAAGTCGGCGTCATGGTCCGGATTCGCGTCGTACAGATGCTTGGCGGCGGTGCGCAGGGTCTCGGCGAGGTCGGCTTGGGCGTCGTCGGCGTCGGTGCTGGCCATGACGGCACGAAAGCGGTGGATCAGGTCGGCGGCGGGTTCATTGATCACGGTGGTCTCCTCGGTGGTCAGGCAGAAGTGGCGACGATGGTGGTGACGGTCTCGGTCGAGCCGTGCGCGCCGGAGATGTCCAGCCATATGCGGCGGGAGAGTTCGACGCCGGTGCCGTCCTTCGACACCCACGTGATCCGGCCCTCCCAGGTGTTGGTGTGGGGGCGCTTAGGCGTGCAGCCGTTGTGCATACGGCAGTGACTGCGGGAGCACACGCGGGTGACGCGAACCTGCTGACCAAGGGCGGGAGTGGTCATAGCGGTGGTCTCCTGGGTCGGGGTGGTGCGCGGGCGGGTGGGCTAGGCGGCGGTCAGGCCAGCTCGGGGATCTCAAGGTCGGCGAGGCAGCCGCAACCGCCCCAATCCAGGTCGTCGAACAGGCCCGGCTGCTGTTCGGCGTCGGCCTCAAGCCGGATGCGGAGCAGTTTCAGCGGCAGGGGCTTCGTCTCGCCGCCGCGCCGGTCCCGCAGGAACGCCACGTCCTTGCCGAGGTCCGCGCGCATCGCTTCTTCGGATGCCTCTGCGGCGGCGTACCGCTCAGGGAAGACTTCGAGGACGCGCGCCCACTGGGCCTGGCCTGCTTTGATGCATGCGCCTTGGCAGTTGTTGTGAGGAAAGCCGAGGCCGTACAGGCGTGGGACGGTGAGGCCAGCTCGCTCGGCCTCCTCGATCCACTCGTCCTTGTCCCGGCGGAAGCCCTTCTCCGTCAGCGGAAACTGCGGCGTCCACGGGGTGTCGAGGAGGTCCTTGCAGCCGGGGCCCGGGAGGCGGCCGTCTTCGTTGAACAGTCCGATGCATCGCTGCTTGTCGCAGCCGCGGAGGGGATGGGCGTACCCGGCGATGACTCCGGGCAGGCGGTGTGTCTCGGTCCAGTCGATGCCGACGTACACAACGGTGTTCGCCGGGTCGCGGTTCTCGGCCAGCCACTCGCGGCACGGGACCTGCTTGAGCAGCTGCGAGCAGGGGGCGATGCGGGTGTTGCCGATGTACTTCTTGTCGCGGAACACGTCCCAGGGGGTGCGCTCCTGGGCGTCGGCGACACGGGTGATGGTCATGCCCAGACTGGCCGCAGCGTCAGTGTTCCAGCGGTAGAGGTCGGGGTCTTCGTAGTTGGTGTCGGCGAAGAGCAGCGTGGTGTTCTCGCTGCCGTGGCGGTCGACGACGATCTTGGCGGTGGCCCAGGAGGTTATGCCGCCGGACCACATGACGACGTGCTGGGTGCTGCTGGCCGAGCTGGTCATTGGGGGCTCCGTCGGGCTGGTGGTGCGTGAGCTTGTGGCTGCGGCGAAGTCGGCCTCAGGCCGCCTCCAGGGCGCGGGCGGCGAGGCGGTGGTAGCAGCGGATGCCCTTGACCCCGGCCTCGCAGGTGCAGGCTGTGGTGGTGGTGCGGTGGACCCGGGTGCCGTCGGTGCTCACGGTCAGCCAGATCCGGTCGCGCAGCGGGTGGATGGCGTTGTCCTCGATCAGCTCGGCGGCCTTGGCGACCTGGTCGGCGGTGTACGTGCCGAGGCTGGCGGCGCGGCGGATCAGGGCGGTGGCCGAGGTGGCGAGGCTCGCGGTGAGGGCGGCTCGGGTGATGTGGGCGGCGCGGAGGAGGGCCTGGCGGAGGCGGGCGGTCAGCTTGCGGGTGGCGGCGATCATCAGCGGGCCGCCTTCGCGATCTCGCGCTGGATGGCCTTGCGGAGGGTGCGGAGGCGGGCGGTCTCGGCCTTCATGGCGGCGATCTCTGCGCGCATCCGGTCCATCTTTTCCGCGTGGGCTTCGGCTGCGGTCATCTTGGGCTCCTCGGTGAGTGCTTCCTTCGGCGTGACTCCAGTTAACCAAGTCAACTTGGGCAAGTCAATAGGTACAAACAGACTTGCCCAACTTGATTTGGTTAATGCGATCATGCAAACTAGAGGAGACCCACTAGGCGTGGCCAAGTCGACTGTGCCAACATGCGAGGCATGACTGACTACACGCCGAGCCCGCAGGTAGAAGCCGCAATCGCCAACTGGCGCAGCATCCAGAAGGCCGAAGAGGAAGCGCGCATCGCAGTCCGCGCAGCCATCGCCGACGATCTCAAAGACCCGAAGAACGCAGCCGTCACAGTGGAAGACGCAGCGCCCGAACTTCCGTGGTCCAGCGAGACGATCCGAGGCATCGCCCGCGAGTACGGCGTACCCCGCAAGCGAAAGCCCACCGTCAAGTCCATCAAGCCCAAGAAGCGAACGCCCGGAGGAACGCCCTCCGGGTAGACCGGAGGACCCCCCGTGGCCAAGAACGACCCGACCGGACGCACCGCCCTCTACCGGCTCCTCGCCGCCAACGGGCGGCTGCTCTACGTCGGCATCGCTGGCAATCCCGACAGCCGCTGGGGTCAGCACTCGACCCAGCAGAAGTGGTGGGCGGACGTTGTCGACCGCAAGGTCGAGTGGTTCCCCGATCGAGCCGCCGCAGCCGCCGCCGAGGTCGCGGCCATCAAGACCGAACGGCCGCTGCACAACATCCAGCACGCCGTGGTTGACAAGCCCGCGATCCCGGCGCGGGCGGCCAACAGCGGCGACGTTCCGCCCCCGGATGAGGAGTGGCCGCCGCCCCCCAGTGGCGTCCCCGGCGACCGGCTGCCCTTCAAGCGCTCGGGCAGCGCCATGAGCGTCGGAAGTGGTGCCACTCAGGCGGACCATTCCGCGGCGGCCACTTTGCCCTACGGGCGGGCTGCCCACGAGCGGATGCCCCCGCAGGACCTGGCCGCCGAGCAGTCGGTGCTGGGCGGCATGTTGCTGTCCAAAGACGCCATTGCGGACGTCGTAAGAGTGCTCCACCCCGCCGACTACTACCGGCCCGCGCACGCCCTCATCCACACCGCTGTCACGGACCTCAACAGCCGCGGTGAACCGGCCGACCCGATCACCGTCTCCAGCGAGCTGGTCAAGCGCGGGGAGATCACCCGCGTCGGCGGCCCCTCGTACCTGCACACCCTGGTCAACTCCGTACCCACGGCGGCCAACGCCGAGTACTACGCGGAGATCGTGCACGAGCGCGCGGTGCTGCGCCGGCTGGTCGAGGCGGGCACCCGGATCGCGCAGATGGGCTACGCCGCCGAGGGCGACGTGGACGAGATCGTCTGCGCAGCTCGGGCGGAGATCTGGGCAGTGAGTCAGTAGTTCGCGCGCGCCTTGCTGGGGCCGACGGTCGATGACCGTCGGCCCCGACTCCCGCCCGCCCCATCCCGCCCCCGTCCGCCCCCATCGCCGACGGGCGTTTCCGCATGCCCGGGCCCGGGTCACGCCACCACCTCGCTGGGCCGGCGCTTCGATAGGTGGACCCAGCCGCAGCCCGGGGTGCACCGGTACGGGTACAGCACCAGCCCGGCAATCGCAGGCTTGCCGAGAGCCCTGCGTGCAGCCATGGCGGTCGTGGCGTAGCGGGCCTTCTCCGGATGCGGGCACGGGCCCAGCTGGATGGGCACCGGCGCTACCTCGGGCTGACGGCAGCTCCCCGGGCACTGCTCGCCGGATGGCAGTGCGTGGGAGCGGAACCGGCCGCGGCGGTTCAAGTCACGCTGCTCACCGCAGCCGGGGCAGGTGCCGGTCACCGTGCCCCCTCCAGTCCGCAGTCCATGCACCGGAACCGACGTGGCGGCCTGCCGTGGCACGTGTCGCACTGCCCGGGCTCGCCGAGGAGGTCCGCGGCCGGGACATGCAGCGCGCCGGCGAGGGCGACGAGCAGGGCCACGCTGATGTCGCGCCGGCGCCCGGCCTCAAGGTCGGCGATGGTGTCCCGGCCGACAGGGTGCCCGCCAAGGGTCAGCTCGATGGCCAGGCGCTCCTGCGACCAGCCACGGGCCTGCCGGGCCTCACGGACGTGCTGGGCTATGCGGGCCGTCGCCGGGTTCGGGGTGCGGTCCTTCGGCGGGGCGGTCACCGCGTCACCGCCATTGCCGTCGCCGGAGCGGTCCGACGGACGGGAGCGAACCGGACCCGCAACCGCCGGAGCCTACGCTTCGTGCCATCGCCGCCGCCGGAGATCCACCACAGCCACGCGGCGACCGCGCCAAATGCCGCGAACACCGAAGCCACGAACGGCTGCCGCAGCAGCGCCTCGCTGGTCGCCAGCAGGCCGTAAGCGACGGCCGCCATGCCGAGGATGCGACGTAGCGTCATTCGCCCGCACGCCAACACCGCGATCATTGCTGCGATCCAGGTCAGCGCGGCGTACATCAGGCAGACCGAGACGAGATGGGTCACCGCTGCGCCTCCTTCCCGCACGCCAGGCACCTGGTCCACGGCTTCGGTGCGTCGTGGCACTTGTCGCACGCCGGGGCGGTCAGCAGCCGGGCGGGCGCGATCCCGAAGACCTCGGCGAAGGCGACCAGGTCGTCCGCGTCGATGCGACGCTCGCCGCGCTCGACCTTGCTGATCACGGTCACCGCCATGGGCCTGCCGGTCTCAGCGAGTCGTGCGCTGACCTGCGCCAGCGTCAACTGGCGGGCCCGGCGCAGACAGCGGATGTTCGCCCGGACGATCTCGGATGTGGGGCCCGGCTTGATCGAGTTCCCGCTCATTCCTTGGCCTCCGATCCGCAGGCCAGGCAGGCGAAACCGGCGGGTGGCTGGCCGTTGCAGGTGCTGCACGCCTCGGGCGGTTCCAGCAGCTGGGCGGGCGTAACGCCGAGCGCGGCTGCGAGGGCAAACAGGTCATCGACGCCGATATGCCGGTTGCCCTTCTCGATCTTCGTGATGGCGCTGGCATGGATCGGGCGGCTGGCCGCGAGGAGCAGCTCGGACAGCGCCGTGGTGGTGATGCCTCGCTTGCGGCGCAGCAGGCGGATCTTCGCTGCGACGGCGGACCCGGCCGGACCGATCGGATTGCTGGTGCGTGGAACGCTCATGCCCGCACCGCCTGTGTGGCCGCCTGCGGGGCGCTGGGGCGCTCCGGTGTCTCCGTGGGCCCGGGAGTGGGGTTCGGGGGCGCGGAGGGGCCGCCAGGGGTCGTGGCGGCCCGACGGGCGGTCACTGCTCCGCGCCCATCTGGATCGCGGCCAGCTCGACGGCCTCGCGGATGCTGATCCCGTCCTCGGAGCCAGCGCGGAGGCGTTCGGCTCGGCGGGCGAGTTCGGCGGCCACGGCGCGCTGGTCGTCGCTGAACTTGAGCCAGCGGCGGGGCACGGAATCAGCTTCCGCCGGGCGGGGGTCTTCGGTGTGGTCCATTTCTGCCTCTTCTCGCGGTGCGGTGCGGCCGTCAGCGGCCTCTGGTGGCGTGCGTGGCGCTCGGGACCTAGGTGGGGGTCCAACGCCGCAGGGAGTTAACTCGCGGGTAACTTCAAGGGCCGTCAGCCACCGGATCCACGACCCCGTACGCCAGCGCCACGGCATGCGTCCGGTTCCGCGCACCCAGCAGCCCGTAGATCCGCCGCAGCCGCGTGCACACCAGCCGCTCCGAGATGCCCAGCCGCTCGGCCGCCTCGCTGTTGTCGAAGCCCTCGGCCAGCAAAGCCATCAACTGGCGGTCCGACGGAGACAGGGCCGGGCGGTGGCCCATGGCCAGCTCGTCCTTCACGTGGTCCGGCAGTGGCGGCCAGTCCTCCAGCTGCTCCCGGACCACGTAGCGGGCCATCACGGCGAGTTCCTCGACCCGGTACGGGATCCGGTGCTCGCCGACCGCGCGCACCAGGGCCTTGCCGACGCGCTTCTCGGCCGCGACGATGCGGGCCTTGGCGGGTGATGTCATGTGCGTCTCCGGTTGATCTTGTTCTGGCGGCGATGGTTGTGCGGCGGCTTATTAGACCCAGTGTCAGCAAGCAGCGAGGATCAGATCGGGCGACCAGGCGGCGGGTAGTCCTCGTTGGCGATCCCCAGCAGCACGTCCCCGTGGCACGGTCCGCCGACCGGGCACCAGCAGCACAGGTCCCGGCCTGCGAGGTGCTCGCGGATCTCGGCGTCACTCGGGTAGCCCCGGAAGTCGGGCCAGTCCGGCGGGAAGCCGCGGCTGCGCTTAAGGTGCGCTCGGAACTGGGCTGCGGCGATGGCCTTTCCGGCCTTGGTGCCGTCATGCCGAAACGGGTTGCCCCACCGCGACGGCCTGCTGACGACGATCGCCCCGTCGGGCTTGCGCCAGCCCTTCGCGCGGCTGAGCTGGATTCGCTGCGGCATGGTCAGGCCTCCCGGGGCTGGAACGGCAGGATCGTGGCGGTGAGCTGGGCGGCGGTCATGGCAGCTCCAGTCCGGATGCGCGCAGTTCCCGGGCGAGCAGCTGGGCTGCGGCGTCGAGGAGCGGTTCGCCGAGCCGTCCGCCGGCCTGTTTGGCCACGGCCCACTCGACGACGATGCGGCTGGCGGGTGTGGCGCCGGGCTTGCGTACGGCGAGCTCCAGCTCGTTGAGGGCGCGTAGGCCAGCTGCAACACCGGGGTGGAGGTCGGCGGTGCAGTTCGCGCACAGCGGCTGGTCGTCCTCATCGACGAGGTGAACGGCGGCGATGACCGCGCTCCGGTCGCAGCTGTGGCACGTGCCGACATGGCTTCCGCTGCGGACGGCTGCCCGGACCGGCGCGGGGTCGTAGCCGTCGCTGGGGCGCAGGTACGGGTTGCGGTTGGGGAACGAGACGAGTGGGTTCATGACGCGTCCCGGTGGGTGCGGCGCAGGTCGTTCCCGGCGAGGGTGACGATGTGGGAGGTCTGGACGAGGCGGGAGGTGAGGCGGTCGCCGAGGTGGCTGGCGAGGTCGGGTTCGCCGGGGTTGGTGGCGCGGGTGAGCAGGTTGGTTGTGATGATCATGGGGAGGCATTCGTTGTAGCGGGCGTTCAAGATCCGGTATGCGGCCTCCTCGGTGAAGTCGCTCAACTTCTCGGTGCCGAGGTCGTCCAGCAGCAGCAGCGGGATCTGCGCGAGCTGCTTCAACTCGTGCTCGGAGCCGCGCTCGGAGCCCTTCGGCCGCAGCAGCCCGTACAGGTCCGGGGCGGTGATCGCGACCATGGCGAACCGCAGCGGGCCGGACTCGGCGATCCTGCGCAGCGCTCCGTAGGCGGTGTGCGTCTTGCCCGTCCCGATCGTGCCGTTGATCACCAGGAAGCCGCCGGAGCGCAGATCCTTCGCCGTCCGGTCAGCCCACGCCGTCACATCCGGGTGGCTGGCTGTCGCATCCCGGTACCGGTACGGCACCGCAGCCGACCACCGCGACAGGGCGAACTCCGCGCGCTGGCGGCGGTGGTACTCGGGGTGGCCCGGCTCGTCGGGGGTGGGCGTGTTGTCGACCGGGCCGGGCGTGGTGCTGATCCGGCGCTCGTTGATCCCGGCCATCAGGCGGCCGAACATCGACGGGCGGCGCTCGGCGAGGGTTTCAGGTTCGGGCATGTCACAACTTCCCTTGGTTCTTGAAGTCGGCCTCGGTGTTGACGCGGGGGGGCTGCCAGCCGCCCCCGGATACGGCCCGCAGTACCGGCGGGGCAGCGGGCAGCTCGTCGTTGTACCGGCGGTCGCGCAGCCAGCCGGCGGGGAGCTTGAGGTATTGCGGGTCCTTGCCGATGCGGCTGGTGGCGTAGGCGTGCGCAGCGGCGAGGAGTTTTTGCTTGCTGACACCGGAGGCGACGGTTTCGCGGTAGACCTCGGCGGCGGCGTCCTTGGCCTCGTGCCGGGGGTAGGCGGCGTACCACTCGTCGAAGTCGGGGTCGTCCGTCGGCACGGTGCGCGGCTTGCGCTTGGCGGGCTTCGCCTTGGCGACAGGAGGCACCGCGAACAGCGCGCCGTCGGCTTCGTTCTCCGCCTTGGGCGGTGAACAAGAGTCTTTAGTTTCAGTAGTTGGTTCAGTCTTTTGGTTTGGGTGACGCCCACGCCACCCCTCTCGCGACGTGGACGTCACCCCTCCTGAGACGTCCACGTCACCCGTGACGTCGGCGTCACCCGTGACGTCCACGTCATGGGTCAAAGGCTCCGAATCGGCATCTGACGTGGGCTTTTGCTTTCCGCCACGCCTGCGGGATGACGCCAGCGTCACCCGTGACGCCCGCGTCACCTCATCGGCCCCCGTCCGGCCGCCGGGAACGGTGCGCTCCACCGCGAGGTCGTACACCTCGGGCCGCTGCCCCGGAGGTAGGTGCGACGTCTTCGACTGGTTGCCGAGACGGATCAGGCCGAGGCCGACGAGAGCACGCAGATCACGCTGCACGGATCGCTTGTCCTTGCAGGTCATGGCCGCGAGACGGTTCGCGGACGGGTAGGCGTCTCGGCCCTTCGCGTCTGCATGGAAGGCCAGCGCAGCCAAGGTGGCCACCAACTGCGCGGGTATCGGGGGTGCCAGTTCCAGCGCCCACCGGACGGCCTTTTCGCTCACGTGGATCTTCTCTCGGGTGTACTCGGCAGGTGGTCAACAAGAGGGATGCGGGGCGGCCGGAGGACCGCCCAGCGGTGGAGCTACTTGGGCTCGGGGAACGCCTCGGGCGTCGAGCCCCCGGCCTTCCACGACAGGATCTGCACGGGGCGGCCCGCCCGGAACGCGTTCCATGCCTTGATGACCAGCGCAGTCACGTAGGTGTCGTCCGCGGTGCTGCGGTCCTGGGCGAGGTTGTCCAGGGCGCGCCGCAGCGCGTAGATGGGGTCATCGACCATGAGGCCGACGCCGTCACCCAGGCGGGCGAAGAAGAACGCGCAGTCGCTCTGGTCGACGCCCAGGAACAGCCAGTGGCACAGTCCAGCGATGCCGCCGGACAGGTGCGCCGACTTGCGGACCCGGTCGGCGATCTCGGCGGAGCGCCGCAGCTCGGGGTGCCGCTCCAGCATTTCCAAGAGCTGCCGGTGGGTGGGCTGGGCGGCCCCGGCACCCTTGAGCTTGCGCCGGTAGCCCTGCTCCCACAGGTAGGCGCGGAGCAGGATTGAGGCCAGGGCGGTGAAGTTCGTCTCCCCGCGGAGCTTGAGGACGTCGGCGAGGGTCCGCTTGGCCCCGGTGTCCATCGTGTCCTGCGTGGCGTCGGGCAGCCCGTTGACGACGAGCATCCGCACGGTGACGCCGGACTGGACGATGGCGGTGAGACGGTGCTGGCCGTCCAAGAGGACACCGCTGATGGAGAACTTGATGCTCTGGCCGTCCTCAACCCAGTGCCCGGCGAGCATGTCGTTGGCGTAGCCGTTGACGACGCGCTCCCGCAGGTTGCGGTTGTGGGTGTTGGTCCGGATCCACTCTTTTGCGAGGGCGGGGGTGATGTCGACGAGCTTGTACGTGGGGCCGCCGGGGCGGGTTCCGGATACCGTGGGCTTGTTCATCTATCGCTCCTGGTTGATCGATTGGGCGATGCCGGTCAGGGCGTCGCTGGTCTTGTTGAGGCTCGCCGCCCACCAGCGGCGGGCCTCTTCGCTTGCCTCGGCCTCGGGCAGGTTCATGGCCTGGAGGAGTTCGGCGGTGTGCTCCAGTGCGCTGATGAGGTCGGGCATCTGGTGGTGGGTTGTCTCCCGGTTGCGGGTGAACCGGTCGTCTTGGGTGAGCCGGGTGAGTTGTTCGGTCGCCCGCTTGAGGTCGCGCGCGCCATCGGCGAATGCCTCCGGGAGCGGGCGCCGCTTGGGCTTCGCGGGCTCCGGCGGCAGGGCCTGGACGGTCGGGGCGACGGTCTCCAGGTCGGTGTGGTCCAGGACGTGGGACTGGCCGGGGATGGCGTCCTCGTCGGGCTCCAGCCACTCGGCCCCTGCGTACTCGTCGGCCGGCTCGGGTGCGGGCTGCGGACGGGAGGCGGCGTAGGACTTGCCGTCCACGCCAATGACGAGCGGCTCGGCAGGTGGTTGGTTTCCGACCACCTGGAGATCCTTCATGACCGTCTCTCGGTTGATGCCGGTCGCTGCCGCGATGGCTCTCGTGCTCAATCCCGACTCGCGCAGGCTGGCCACGACTTCCTGGCGCTCTTCGCGGGGCAGGCGCAGCCGGGACGCGCCGAACTCCTCGGTGCAGTAGGTATCCCAGTTCGGGTAGCCGAGCTCCGCCCATGCCCGGCTGGTGTAGGCGTCCTGAATCAGGAGCCAGGTGCCTTCGACGGCGACCTTGATGCGGTCGGTGAGAGTGCGGGCGGCCTGCTTGGCGTCGAGTGCGGTGGTCAACGAGGGCTCCAAATTGAGGGAGTGGGGTGGCCTGCGGCGGAATTTGAGCGCACGGAACCAGGCGTTCGGGCGGCGTTAGTCATCGGTGACTTCCAGGTCGTGGATCTCCGGGCGGTAGCCACCAATGCGACTGCAGCTCGGAACGCGCTTGGGGATGTCCTCAGCGGCCCGGGCGAGCAACTCGGACGTCGCCCCCCATCCGTTGCGGTGGAACTCGGCGGCAAGGTGTGCCCTCGGTCGAGTCACGGGACCCCAGACGGCCGAGCGGTCATGGCAAGCCATCAGGTGGTTGCACCTGTCGCAGACAAGCCCGCGAACGAACCAAACGTCCTGGTGGTGGTAGTGCTCAATGATCAAGTAGCCACGCGGGGTGTCCTCTTCGGCGATGCCGCAGATCTCGCAGCGTCCACCCGAGCGCGCCCTGAGCTGTTCGAACTCTTCACATGTAAGGCGGTAGATCTCCCAGTGCTGGCAGAGCTTTCCGGGCATGGCGTGCCGGTCGATGGCGACCCGGCGGGGCGTTTCGCTCACATCTGAATTGTACAACGCGCTCTGATGTACAGCCCAGCTTTCTTGTACCCTAGACGCATGGAGATGTCCGACGTGCGCACCATGGGTATTGCCGACGCCCGCGCCAACCTCACCGACTTGGTTGCTGAGGTGCGCCTGCTTGGAGAGCCGGTCATCTTGGCGAGACGCGACAAGCCGCAGGCTGCCCTGGTCCCGCTGGCCATGCTGGAGCGCATCCTCGGTGGCCTCCCGGACAGGGCTGCCGACAAGCCCGCCGCCTCCGCCTGACCCTCCCCGCCCCCTCACCGCACGACCTCGCAGTCCCCGACGTACCTGACCCACACCTCGGGCTCGACGTCGTGCACCCCGCGCACCTCGGTCTCGTACGCCCCGCCGGGCTGGTAGGCGGGGAACTGCCCGGAGCGGATCTTCTGCGCGGTGACCATGGCTGAGGCACGCCCGTCGTAGGGGCCGACCTCGACCCACACGCCGGGATGCCCCTGGGCGTCGGCGGCTATCGGCGGGTGCTGGTGGTACGGGCGGCGGATCATGCGGCGGTCCCCTTCCTGGCTGCGGTTTCTGCGGGTGTGATCGGTTCCGGGTGCCCGGCCAGCGCCCACGGCGAGTGGGTTCGGCATCTGCGGCCGGCCGGATAAGGGCGCCAGTCGGGATCGCCGCATGGGCCGGTGGGCGTGTTCCTGCTGCACCCGAGCGGCGGATCGTCGGGCATCAGAACGGGGGCTCGTCACTGAAGCCGGCACCCGGCGGCTGGGCCTGCGACTGCGCACCCCACCCGCCGGCGTTCTGCTGCGGCGCGCTGCTGGCCCACGGGTCCGCTTGGCCGGCGGCCGGGCGCTGCTGGGACTGCTGGCCGCCGAAGCCGCCGGACTGCTGCTGCTGGCCCTGGGCGCCGGACTTCTGTGCCTTGGTGACCTTCGCGGTGGCGAACTTGAGGCTCGGTGCGATGTCTTCGGCTTCGATCTCGAAGACGGTGCGCTTCTGCCCGTCCTTCTCGTAGGTGCGGGACTTGAGGACGCCGACGATGACGACCCGCATGCCCTTGAGGATCGACTCGGCGACCTGCTCGGCCTGCTGCCGCCAGACGTTGACGGTGAGGAAAGTGGCTTCGCCGTCGACCCAAGTCGAGGTGTCCTTGTTGTAGGTGCGCGGCGTGGATGCCACCCGGAGCTTCGCTACTGCAGCTCCCGACGGCGTGAACCGAAGATCAACTTCTTCGACGACGTTCCCGACAAAAGTGATGGGGGTCTCTCCGGCCATGGCTACTTCTCCTTGAGATTGGTCAAGCTGGTGGCCAGGTGCTTGTCGATCGGCCGGCGCCACTCGTTCTGGGCCCGCCATCGGGTGACGGTGCGCGGGGTGACCCCGATCCGTCTGGCGATTGCGTTGGCGGAGGCGTTGCGCATGGTCAGGACGCGGACCGCTTCGAGGCGTTCGGGCCGGTTGAGGGTCAGTACCGCGCCCATCGCGACGTCCTCGACCGCGGCCTCGTCGAGGTCCGGCTCGACCCCGTCTCGGCACCCGAGGCAGCGTCGCGCCCCGCTCGGGTCGAAGCGGGCGTGGCCGGCCCAGGCGTGCCCGAGCCGGCACCAGCCGTCGAGGGCGGACGGGTCCAGGCGCAGGGCATGGGCCCGGTAGATCTCTTGCCGGTCGTCGTAGTCGGCGAGGTGCTCCGGGGTGACGCACATGCGGATGCGGCAGATTGGCATCGGATGGTTGACCGGCGGGCGGCCGTGGTGCTCCTGGTAGATGTGGGCGCGCACTGAGTGCTTGGTCCAGTTGCGGAGGATGATCGGGCAGCCGTTGTTGAGGCGGCCCGTCCACAGGAGGTGGCCGCCGTCGGTGGCCTGGGTCTGGGCTCGCCAGTCGAGAGTCACAGCGTCACCGCCTCGGCGAGCTGCCACACGCGGATCACAGCGCCGGGGGAATCAAGGGCGTCGGGATGCTCGCCCGGGTAGACCTTGCGGGCGGCCAGTTCAACGACCTGCGAGTCGTCGCCGTACACCCCGGCCTTGGACAGAGAATCCAGAGCTGCCCGGACGTGATGATCAATATCTGTGGACGATCGGGTAATGGGCCACGTCCGGCGGCGCTTCGGGGCCGACTTGGGCTTCTCGACGGTGACGGTGATGTCCGCGGCCATGGGGACGGCGACGAACACGGCATGCTCGGCTTTAGCCGTTCCGCACCGAGCGCAGGCCGTCGACTTCGACGCCAGCAGTGCGACGTACTGGTGGCCACCAGTGATGGCCAGAGTCGCGGCGATGACCGCATCGCGCCAGGGCAACAGCATCTTGGCGTTGGAGTGGACCGCGGGGCGGCCCTTGCCGAGGAATGAGACGCGACCTTGCCCGGCGGGAGTCCCGTGGACGGTGATGGTCAGCACTGTTCGTCTCCTCGCCGGGTGGTGATCTTCGACAGCGCACGTCGGTCCCGCCCGTCGGGGTCGTGCAGTAGCCCTATGGCGCGGAGGATCTCGGCGAGTGCGGTGTGCGGGTCGAGTTCCGGGTGGTCCAGGACCGTGGCCGCGGCCCAGATCCCGGCGCGGCGTAGCTCTTCGGGCTGGTTGTCGCGGAGCGTGAACGAGGAGGACTTGGCTCCCATCTGCTTCTCCTTCCGTGGGATGGTGGGTGGTCCGGGCTGCCCGGTTCGAGCGGGCAGCCCGGCGTCAGGCGGTGAGCTGGGATGGGTTGCGGTTCGCGCCCGCCACTCCCCGCGGGCATTGACCTGGGCCTGGACGATGCGTTTGAACTCGGCCCGGATGAACGGGTCTCCGGCGGTCAGTGCCAGCTCCAGCCGGGTCGGCATCGGCGGTACGGTCTCCCGCGCCCACTCCGGCACGTGGTCGGCGGGCAGCGAGGGGATCGGCTGGGGCTGCTCGTCCCAGGTCCACTCCAGGTGCGACTGGGCGCCCGGCTCCCAGCGCTCGGCGGTGGCGGCCGGTTCGTCTCGGGCGTCGATTCGGGTGCTGCGCTTGCAGCGGCAGCGGTCCAGTAGCCAGACGGCGGCGGCGAGTACGTTCACGACTCGCTCCCGGTCCGCGCTTCGCGTCGTGCCCGTCGCTCGCGTGCGTCCCGTCGGCGCTCGACCGCGTCGCGCCAGGTCACCCAGGTCGCGGCACCACCGAGGACCAGCACGGCCAGGGCGACGATGACGACGGGCAGCACGGCGTCGTAGTAGGGGTGGCTCACTGCCTGCCGCCCTTCAGCAGGACGCGGGCCAGCAGTCCCAGCAGGGCCACGATGACCAGGGCATCGCCGGTGTAGAACTGCACGGGGTGGTCCAGGAGGTACATCAGGGTCTGGAGCACAGCGGACTCCTTTCGGGTCGGAGGGGGTGGGCTGCGCCGGTCGGGGGCCCGGCGCAGCCCGGTTCGAGGTGGTCAGCCGGTCTTGCTGAGCGAAACCCGTTCACTGCGCCAGCCGGGCACGGTGAGCACGGCGGTGGCGGGCGCGACGTGCTTGAGGTCGTCGTGGGCGAGCGGGTCGGCTGCGGGCTTCACGCCCCAGTCCACGCGCTGCTGGTGGACCAGGTGCACGGGCGTGAACTCCGTCGGCGGGACCTTCACCCGGGCCCGCTCAAGGTGCTCGGCGGACGATGGCTCGGACACCACCGGACGGACCGCACCCTGCTCGGGGACGGCGGGGAGCTGGGTGGTGTCGCCCTCGCCCATTGCGGCCAGGAGATCCGCGCGGGACACGGCCTGCGTCTCCGCGTTCACGTCCGCGCCCTCCGACTCGGCCGGTGCGGCGGGAGTGTCGGCGACGATCCGCAGGCGGGGATCGGGTGCCGCCGCCGGCCGCGGGGTGGCGAACGCCGAGCCGGCCGTATCGGCAGGCGCCGGAACCAGCGGCTCACCCTGCGGTCTCGGCGCAGGCGGAGCGGTCAGCACCTCCAGGCGGCCGTTGAGTCGGTCGATCTCGCACAGCGGGCAGGCGAACGGGGCCGCCGGGGCGGAAGCTCCCTCGGGCCGGCGCACCAGGAACTGCACGTGCGGCTGGGGTGCGTGGCACGCGCACGGGTCCAGGCTGGCGGCGTCGTTGCGGAGCTGGCGGTTCTCTCGCTCCATGGCTGCCTGTGACTCGGGGGTGCGGCGGCGTCGACCACGGCCGTGGAGCAGGGTGCTGATGTGGATGTTCATGCGTTGACCTCCAGCGGCATCGCGGCAAGCTGCTTGGTGAAGCGGTCATGCAGGGTGAGTGCGCCCGCGACGGCGACGTTGTGCGAGAAGCCGCGCACGGTCGGGATGACGACCAGGTCGTGGCACCGGCCAACCACGGCGGCAGGCAGTCCGTGGTCCTCCGCGCCGAGCAGGTACACGGCCCGCTCCGGATGCCGGTAGCCGGTCAGCGGCTTGGCGCGCGGATCCAGCTCAACGCCGATCAGCGGCGCGGAGTGCGGCAGGTGCTCGACCAGGTCGTCGATGTCCCGGTAGTGGTAGAGCGGCGTGTGCTGCGGTGTCTTGCAGGTGTCCCCGGCCTCATGCCGGTAGCGGGCGCCGACGGTGAACACGAACGCCGCGTCGTACAAGGTCGCGCTGCGCCACAGGGTGCCGATGTTGACCTCGTGCTTGGCGTGCCAGATCCCGATACCGAAGAAACCGCGCGTCACGCCGACACCTCGACCCGCGCCAGAAGCTCCCGGGTGGATCGGATGACCTTCTCGCCGACCCGCGCCAGATCCTTGACCAGGCGGACCTTCGGCGGCCGAGGCCCGAACTTCGTGGCTTCCTCGGCGGCCAGCCTCGGCGCCAACTCCTCGGCGGCCTCCAACGTCCAGCAGTACGCCTCGGCCGCCGGGACCTCCCCGACCTGCCGCCATGCGCCGCCCGCATAGACGTACAGCCCGCCGAACTCGTACTGCGTGCGGATCGACCAGCTCTTGCCGTCCCGGGTGTGGACGGAGATCCCGAGCTGGTCACCGGCCAGGTGGTCACCGGGCCACGGGAACCAGTACTCGCGGACCCGCTCCTGGCGGTCCTCCAACTCGGCGTTCAGGGACCGCACGTACGCCGTCTCCTCGGCGATCGTCGGCTCCTGGCCGACGTACTTCGCGAGCTCGGCAGACAGCCGCTCGATCTCCGCGCGATAGGTGTCGGGGTCGGCCTCGGTCAAGGCCAAGGGCTCGGTCATCGGCTGCTTCCCTTCTGGTAGGCGTTGAGCTCGGCGCGGGCTGCGGTGAGGCGGCGCTCGACCCAAGCGGCGAACGAGCCTCCGGCCTTGACGGTTGAGACGGTCCGCCAGTCCTCGTACCTGGCGATGTCCTGCTGGATCTGGGCGATGGGGCGGGGGGCGATCGTGGTCACTGAGCGCCGACCTTGGCGCCGGTCTTCATCGCGGCCTTCTGCGCGGCGATGTCGGCCGTCGCCGCGAGTCGGGCCTTCCTGTCCGTCTCCTGCCGTGCCACTACCGCCCGCTGGCTCCGGGTCAGCACCGGCTTGGCGCTCGCGGATGCGGCCAGCTGCTTGGCGCGGGGCGACCCAGCGGGCGCGGGCACCCCGGTCCTGCCGCCGCTCACCGACCCCTTGGGGGCCTTCTTCACCGACGGACCGGACTTCGGCAGCTTCTTGGAACCGCTGACCAGGTCCTTGAAGCCCTGGCCCGGACGGAACCTGGGCACTGCGGTCTTCTTGACCTTGACCCGCTCGCCCGTCTGCGGGTTGCGGGCGAACCGCGCCGAGCGGTCGACCTTCTCGAAGGTGCCGAAGCCGGTGACCATCACGGTCTCCCCGGCGGTGACGGCGCGGACGATCGTGTCGAGGACCGCGTCCACGGCCTCGGCGGCGGCACGACGGCCGCCGAGCTGCTCGGCGACTGCCTCGACGAGTTGAGCCTTGTTCATGGGGTGCTCCTTGAGGGTGGTGAGGGTGGGGCCTGGTGGAGAACGCACGAATCCGCAGGCCGGTGGTGCATGAGGTCAGGGCGAGTGAGGCGTGCAGCCGCAGCCCGGCTCCAGCGAGTTGACTAGCTGGTGGCCGTGGACGCCGCACTCCAGCCAGCGCTGCGGCAGGACATGATCGGCGAACCCGGCGTACGGGCCGCGCGGGCGACGGCCACGCAGGACCACCAGCAGGGCGTACGCGGGGAAGACCAGGAGCGGGGCCAAGAGGTCGAGGACGGCGATCATGAGGTGCCGCCGAACGGGATCAGGGGCCAGTTGCGGTCGATCGACGCCGAAGCGTCCGACTTCCGCAGGTACGTCTCGAAGTCGACGGCCCAGTCGGCATGCCAGTGCTGCTGGCGAACGAACAGCTCGTCGACCGACACCGCAAGATCGTCGAACCGCTCGTACGGACCGCGCGAGTTCCGCAGCCCCTGCACCCAGTCCGGGCGTTCACCGGCAGGCCGGGCAGCGATGCAGCCCATGAGCCACGCCGCTCGCGCTGACATCATCGCGTCATAGGAAGCGCCGTGAGCCTGCGACTCGTCCCAGCGCAAGCCGTACATCTCGGCGGTGGTCCGCATCTGGTACGGGCCCTGCGTCGGCGAGACGCGCCGCCGGAACGGTGCCACATGCCGGTCCAGAACCATCGTGTCGATGACCCGGGTGATCGGCTGGCCGCACACGTTCACCAGCGGGCCGAGGCCGTTGCGCCTGCACTCGGCGTCCAGCAGGTTCAGGTCGTAGCCGCCGATATTGTGGCCCACCAGTGGAATCCCGGCGCGCACGACATTGGCGACGGCTTCGGCGATCGACTGCACGCCCTCTGCCGCCGGGGTGCCGTGCTTGGCGGCGTACTCATCGGTGATGCCGTGAACTTTGATCGCGTCGGGCTCCATCGGGATGCCCGGGTTCAGCAGCCACTCGTCCCACACGGGCTCGCCGTCGCCGACCAGGATCAGGGCGCAGGTCACGATTCGTGCCGTGGCGGGGATCTTGTCCGAGGATTCGAAGTCGAGGGCGGCCATGGGGCCCAGGTGCCAGCTCATGACGCCACCGCCGAGTCCTGCTCGCCGATCCACGGCTCGCCGCTGGCCCGCGCGCCGAGGGCAGCCAGGGCCGTCTCCAGCTCGGACGCCAACTTCGCGTTCTCGCCGTTCCGGTCGGCCAGTTGCTGCTCAAGGCCATTGAGCTTGTTCGCCAGCCGCCCCAGCGCCCCGCTCTGCCCCAGTTCGCGGATCGCCGCCTCCAGCTCGTCGACGCGCGCCTGCAGCTTGTCGGCCTGCTCGCACTTCGCGTCGTACGTCTTCCGCCTAGCGGGCATCGGAGCCACCCCCGACGTACTTCACGAACAGCCCGCTGCCCATGCCGACCGGCAGCGCGTGCGCCTCGAACCGCCCGGCCGCCGCGTAGACGGGGTGACGCCCGTCGGTGATTTCCAGCGCCATCCGGTGCGGCGTCGACAGTGACCGGTACACGGCCACGAAGCCCCAGTGCCCAGCCAGGGCCCGGATGTCGGCGGCGCGCTGCGCGTGGTCCGGGTGCGGGTACGACGGCACCCACTTGCCGTCCCCGACCGCGTTGATGTCGGCCGCGAGAGCCAGCAACTCCGGGTCGAGCGGGCGGACGATCGTCTGCGTCATGACTCCTCCTCGGTGGTCTCGGTGCGGTGGCCGTAGTGCGCGGCGGTGAACAGCAGGGCCAGCGGGCCGGACGCGGCATAGACGGCGAGCACGATGTCGGCGACGGTGGCGATCGCGTTCATCCGAGCTCACCCCTCGGCTGCTGCGGCAGCTGGCGCACGTTGTGGTCCGTCGCACGGGCCAGCGTCGGGTGCTCCTCGCGGAACTCCGCCTGCAACCAGCGCAGGCCCTTCGGCGACACCACGGTCTGCGCGGTCGCCTTGCCGTTGACCATGTCGGTCCGCACCGCGAAGTAGCCGCGCTCGATCAACTTCTGCTCCGGCAGCGTCGAACCCTGCAGGATGATCCCCATGCCGCGCAGCAGGTTCAGCAGCCGAGTCCGCCCGATGCTGCCCGTGACCGGTGCGAGGATCTTCGCGACCGACGACATGTCCAGGTAGCCGTCCGCCGCAATCAGATCGTCGTAGCCCTCAGCTTTCGCAGACATCTCCTCCACCCGGCCGGCCAGGCTGTCGTTGCTCGCGGTCAGCGCCATCACGCGGTCCTGGAGGGCAATGACACGCTTCGCCATCTCCAGAGCCTCGTTCGGCTGCGGAGCCGCTGCCTGAATCTCGGCCAGCTCGGCTTCTCGGGCCTTCACCGCGAAGTACGTCTGCGCGGCAGCGATCTCAGGCTTACGTGGGTCGCCGTTCATGGCGACGAGGTACGCGCCGTGTCGGGACAGCCGGTAGTTCATCCGACTGGTGCGACCCGACGCTTCGGGGCGCTCCGAAGCGTGGTCCTCGGGATTCTGGCCGGTGTTGGCGATGGCGAGGCGCGCCCGCTGAATGGAACGGCGGAAGTCTTCCCATCGCTGGTAGCCCATGATGGGCTGAAGCTCGCGGCCGTCCCAGTAGTCGCCGCGCTCGTCCACCTGCTTCATGGCGTCGAACGGGGATTCGTCGGGCACGGTAAGGGTGGTGATCGTCATGGGACACTCCTTGCTGGGTGGATCGATGTACGGGCGGGGCCGGATCCGGCAGGAACCGGCCCCGCAGTGCGTCTAGAACGGGCAGTCGTCGGCTCGGCCGCCAGTGCCGCGCCGGGACGGTGGGATGCGCATCTGCTCTAGGACGAGGGAGTCCACCCGCTTGTCGACGTTCACGCCGAGCGCATCGAGGGCGGTCTCCAACTCCTTCGCCCGCGCGACCTGCTCGTCGGTGCCGGACACGAAGGCGCCGGCGATGTGCCGGGCAAGCTCCGCCTTCAGGTGATCCACGGTCTGCGCGGCCTGCCTTTCGGACCACGGGTCACGCTGTGGTGGCCGTACCCACACCTGGTCGTAGTCCGCGCCGAGAGTCTTGAGGGCGTTGCGAATCGGGTACTCGACCTCGCAGTCCGCGTGCTCCAGGTCGTCAGCGAGCACCCACGCTGCCTGCTGCTGGCCGTGGTTGCCGCTGAGCATCGCCTGTGCGATGTGCTCGCCGACTGTGCGGCGGATGACGCCCAGGCGGCGTCGGTCGACCTGAGCGCGGGCCTCGGGGGGCATGGCCATGTAGGCGGCGACACGGTCGTTGCTCACGCCGCACCGCCAGCCGGAGTCAGCGTCCGAACATGCGCGGCGAACGCCTGCAGGTCCTCGACGGTCGAGTCGTCCAGTTCGACCTTGGAGTGCTTCGTGAACTCCGCCTTCGCCTGATCCCGAGACCAGCCCAGCGGCTGCGCCGACTGGCCGACCTCATTCCAGGCGAGGTCCCAGTTGCTCGCCGGGGTCGACGCCTCGGGAGCCGGAGGCTCTTCGGCCGCGGGCTCGACCGACTCGGAGGCGGGGGCCTTCCGCTTCGACTGCTTCGGCGCGGCCGGTTCAACGGCGCGGGCCACCTCGGCGGCGGTCACCCGCTCCTCCGGGAACTCGTCCTCGACGGTCACCTCGCCACGCTGCAAGCTCTTGACGATCACACCCAGCTGGCTGACGTCGTGCTCGTTCCACTTCGCGCTCGGCCGACCCAACTTCTGCTCCAGCCGGTCCTGCACGACCCCGTTGTCCTCGAACCACTTGATCGCGTCCGCGATCCGCTGCGGCAACGGCTTCCCCCCACCGTTGCGGAGCGTCTGCGAGCACAACTCCTTCGCCTCATCGACGAACCACTGCGGCAAGATCGCGAAGATCGCCTCGCGGACGCGGCGCGCGCCGTTGTTGGCGTTGTTCTCGTAGATGTCCCGCATCTCCTTGAGGTCCTGCGCGCCGTTCTTCGTGTCGCGCTTGTGAGGCACCACGAACGTCGAGGAGTTACGGGTGTTCGTCTGCACGTCCCACGCGAACGCGCTCATCTCCGACTGCGCGTACTCGTCGTCGCGCCGCAGCTCGGCCAGGCCGTACTGGACGTTGCCCCAGCAGCGGGCCAACTCGCGGGCCAGGTGAACCGACGGGCCGGTGACGGCACCGCCGGCGCGGGGGAAGCGGAAGAACGCGCGCTCGGCGAGTGCGGGCTGACGGCACGACTGCTGCATCTCGCGGATCGCGATCTGCACGTCGCGGGGGCATTGCTGGGCGACGACGATCGCCGCCTGCACCTCGGCGACAGCGCGGGACTGCTCAACGGCGGTGCCCTGGCCGAGGCGCCCGGGGATGGGCGCGGCCTGCATAGGGCGCTGGTCGATCTGGTTCATGGTGAGGGTTCTCCTACTTGAACTGGTTCGCGACGTACTGGGGGAGCGAGACGATTTCGACGTCTTCCGCATAGGCAGGCCAGCGGCCGGACTCGACGCACTCGCGGTAGATCGACAGCGCGGTGTTGTTCAGGCGGCGCCCGATATCGAGGGCGTCGTTGTCGAGCTGCACGACCGTGATCAGGTACGGGGCGGTCTTCTCGACGAACACGAAGACGAACAGCGGGCGCTCGGCCAATCCCGTCGCGCGGACACCCTTCAGGTACCAGGCGGCCTGCTGGTGGTAGCCGAACTTCGCGATCGACTTGGATAGGCTCTCCAGGTCGGCGGACAGCGTGGTCTTGAGGTCCGGAACGATGAACCGGCCGCCGCTCGGCGCGGGCAGCCAGTCCGGCCGGGCCCGGCACGGGACGCCCGTGTCGCCGTCCGTCCAGTACAGGGACTGCTCGGCCTTGCCGAAGCCGGGCTGGAACAAGGCGGAGGCGATCGGGTGCCTGCGCACCGCGGCGGCGATGCCCTCCAGGTCGGCCTGCTGCTTCTCCAGCATCGGGATTTCGCCCGCGGCACGGAGTTCCCGGCGCTCAGCCTGCGCGGCCTTCCCGGTCCAGCTGGCGTACGGCAGGTAGGTGGGTTCCGTGCCTTCGCCGAGGACCAGGGTGTGCGCGGCGGAGCCGAATTCCAGGTGGTCCTTGTTGTCCGGCGGGTTGTCCTGCTCGTACTTGAACAGGGCCGGACAGGACGGGGCGAGGAGCTTTCGGGCACCAGACGACGAGAGCGTCGTGGTATCCGAGTGGTACTCGTCCAGCGAGATGCCGTCGTACACGCCCGGCTCGCGGGAGGCGGCCAGCGGGAGGCGGTGCTCCAGAACAGCGGTCACTCGGCACCATCCTTCGGGGTGTACCAGCGGCGGCCGGGAATCTCGTGCAGGGTCAGGTGGCCTTCGGTGGCCAACTTCGCAAGCAGTCGGCGGATCGACGCTCGCCACACGTGGGTCAGGTTGTGCTGGGCGAACAGGCGCTTCACGCGGCCGGGCGTCCACTCGCCGCCCTGCCGGGCAATCGCGTCGAGTACCAGGTCGTGGCCCAGCTCACGCGTCGCCCGAACCCGGGGCTGGGTGCGGCGCTTCACAGCGCACCGCCGTTCCCTGCGAACTGCTCGCGCAGTTCCGCGCCGCTCCGCAGGAACACCAGCAGCATTTGCGCGTCGGCATCCGCACCATGGGTGGCGACCATCTCGGCGGCGTGATCGGAGGCGCTGCGGTAGCCGGCGGCTCGGGCGGCCAGAACCTCGGCCCGCAGCCGCTTGACCTCGCGCACCAGCTCCGGGACGGCGTCGCGGGCCACGGCGATGAACACCGCGTCGGCCGGGTCGCCGACGTCGATGGCGACCGACAGCTCCACCAGGCCGTCCACGCGCGGGCCGTCGACGGAGTAGCCGTCGATCCCCGACAGCCACGGGCCCTTCGACGCGGCAGCCTCCGCCGCCTCGATCTCGGCGAGACGGGCATCCGGCAGCGGGGCGGTCATCGGACACCGCCCCGAACCGAGACCGTGCGCCCCATCGACGCACCCATCTCCGTCAGCCAGCGAGGGCAGCCCGTGAACGGTGGCACGTCTTCCAACTTGCCGCCGAGGACGATCAGGCCCATCACCTCGGCCTCGTCCACCGTGGCCCGCTTGAACGTCCGCAGGTACTCCATGCGGGCAGTCAGCGACGGCACGATCAGCGCGCAGTTGTCGTGCGTGCGGACCAGCCAGCACGGCGAATGCATGCCCTGCCGGAACGCGATCAGCCTGGTGAGGTTGCGGACCGGGCGGCGGTAGATGGTGAGGTCGCTCACGCCGTCACCTCAACCTGCGCGGTGCGCCACTCGACCTGCGCCGCCTCGCAGCACACCGGCAGACCAGGACCGTCGCCGGACTCCAAAAACTCGACGTAGTCGGGGTAATCGGGGGCGCCCTCGGCCGGGACTACCTCCCAGATCGAGTAGCAGAACGAGCAGGTGATCGTCTCGTCGAAGACGACCTGCGCCTTGATCTGTGACCCGAACTGCTCGCGGAGCAGCCGGACGATCTCCTCGCAGCGCCACCGGTAGTCACCGTCGACGTCCTTCGACGCCATGCTGTCCGACATGAACACGTAGCCCAGGTCACCCAAGCGGCGCGGGTCGATCGCGCCAGCGGTGACCGTCACCAGGTCGGCGACAGCGGCGAACGAGCCACCGCCGTTGGGCAGGTCACTCACGCCGAAGGAGCCCTTGAACTCCACGCGGAAGTTGCTGCGGTCGGTGACCTTCATGCGTCAACCTCGATCTCGTACTCGTCGGCCGCGTCGTGCTCCAGGAAGGCGCACCGCGACGAGCAGCAGCCTCGGAACACCTGCGGCAGGCAGGCGGTGTTGCAGTACAGGCACGTCCAGCCGACCGCCAGCTCGGCAGCGGCAGCCATCTCGTCCGACCAGCGGAACCACTGGCCGTCCACGTCAGCCGCATGCAGCGGGTCGCGGACCTCGTCGTGATCCACCGCGCACCGCAGCCGACCCAGAGCCAGCGGGTGGCCGACGTACGAGGAACGACAGACAACCGGCTCCGGGTCGGTCGCGAACGCCCACGGCGAGGGCGGCAGGGTCGTCGTCACCGGGTCACCGCCGACAGGCCCGGCGTCGGGCACACCTCAAGGCGCAGCCGCAGCGACGCAGCCAGGTCTGCGTTCCCGTGCAGGCGGGCCAGCAGCAACTCGGCCCGCGCCGCCAACTTGGCGTCATCACCAACCGCGTGATTGATCGCCCGGCAGTGGCAGACCGGGCCCATGCGGACCGGCAGCGGGGGAGCCGGCGGGCAGTGGGGGCGACGGGGGAGGTGCAGGGCGAGGCTCATGACGCCACCGGCATCGGAGCAGCAGAGCGAACAGTCACCCGGAACGTGCAGCCGAACGCACTACCCCGCAGCTCCGACCTCACCCGGCGAGGCTCACCCGGCACCGGCGGCAGCAGCTCCTGGCGCAGCAGACCACCCAGCATCACCTGGTAGTCCACGATCGAATCGCCCGGGTGCAGGTGCACATCCACGTCGACCTCGGGCGTCAGGAACTTGTAGCCCTTCGCGAGCCCGATCCGCTCATGGACCGTGATCTCGGCAGGCAGGGTCGGGGCGTTCGCGATGATGTGCTCCTGGAGCGCGGACGCGGCGATCATCTGGTCCCTCGCGTCCGACCAGCGCGGGGCGCGGTCCGGGACGGGGACGGGGGCATCGGCGGGGGAGTCGTGCATGATGGACACGGGCGTCCATCCCCTCTCTTCGTCGGTTGTGCGGGTGGATGTCCTGGGCCGTCGGCACTGCGGGTCGTATCCGCAGGAATGCCGGGGGCCCGTTTTGGGTGGAGTCAGGCGGCGGTGGCGATGTCGTCGCGCCGGTACGCCTGCTGCGGGTTCCAGGGCGGCACGGGGATGCCCAGGTGCTTGGCGATGGCGTCGACGCTGTACCGCAGGGTCCGACGCGGTGAGCCGTCGGGTGCGAGGTCGATCGCCGGGAAGCTCGGGTCGGCGACGTGGCTCTTGACCCATTCGGGGCCGACCTGAAGCCAGATCATGAGCTCGGCGCTGGTGATGAGCGGCCGGGGGAGGTGTTCCATCGCGAGTGTCCTTTGAAAGTGGAGGATCTTCCCGTGAATGTGGAAACTGTAGGCACGAAAAGAGCTCAGGGGGAGGTCTGGGACTGGAAGAGTTCGCCGATCGGCCGGGCCAGGGCCTCGGCGATGAGTCCGGCGGCACGGTCCAGACAACCGGGGCGGGCGGATCGACCAGTGGCGACGAGGTGTCCGATGGTGGACTTTTTGACGCCGTAGCCGGTCGGGTCGACCAGTTTGGTGCGGGACGCCAGTTCGGTAATGGAGAGACCGGCCGACGCCATCGCGTCGCGGAGTGGCTGGCCGTCGTCCAATCGCTGCATGAGAGTCCTTGGAATGGCTGAGATGGGCTGTTTGAGCCGGATGTGAACACCGACCTTCGCTGTCTTTCTACATTCCACTCTCATTGTGGAAGCGTGTCAAGGTGTGTGGCGGTGTATTTGTGCAGGCCAACGTATTCGCAGGTCAGGGGCCTGACGTCGTGCGCATGCCAATGTGGATGGCATCTTCGGCCATGCGTCCACATTCCCTTGTAGCCATGTGGACGATCGGGGATGCTGTCCGATGTGGATGACCTAGCGGCGCTGATCCAGCGCGTGATGGACGAGAACGACTGGACGATCAGCACGATCGCCCGGCGCTCGAACCTGCCCACGTCCACTGTGCACGCCTGGAAGACCGGCGTCCGAGCCACGGGGAGTCGTGGGCCCGCGCCCAAGAACCTCCGCAAGCTCGCCAAGGGCATGAACGTCACCGTCGCCGAGGTCTTCGAGGCCGTCGGCCGGCGCGTGCCCGGGGAGATGTCGCCAGACGACAAAGATCGCTTCATGCACGTGATCGAAGCCCTGAGCGAGGGCGATCGGCAGGTGGTTCTGAGCACTGCCGAGGCGCTGCTTCAGCGCGACCGGAACTGACGCTTCGTCACCGCATAAACGTACGAGGCCATTCCGTACAACCTTCCGGCGTTACCGTTTTGAAACTTGAATCCTTTACCGCACCTCCACGCTCACGAGCGGACAGGTATACGGTCAACTTCCACCGCTGATCCTCCACCTGCGGCCCCTATCGTTCTGCCTGCCCAGGGGGGTCAGTATGTGTGTCACCATCACCGTCGGCGATGTCGATCCGCGATCGCCGATCTGGGACCGCCCCCGAGTCACCATCCGCGTCTCCCGCCTGCTGACACTGCCGCAGGCGCTGCGGCAGGTCCGGGCCATGCTGATGTACCTCGGGGCCCCCAAAGACGACCAGGGCGTCACCTGCTGGTGCGGAGAGCCCGTTGAAATCCCGATCATGCACGGGGGCGGGAGCGACGCCGCAGCACAGTACGCCATTGTTCTCCACGGGAGATGACCCATGGCACCTAGGGTGACCAACAACCCGCGGCAGATCCGAGCCAAGGGCTGCAACTGTCCGCTGTGCACCGCCAAGTACCGGCCCGACCAGAAGTCCACCAGGAAGGACTGCATCGGCCCCTGGCAGGCCCGCTACCGCAACGCGGCCGGCGAACCCAAGGCCAAGAACTACCCCGTCGACAAGGGGGGCAAGAGGGCCGCAGAGGCATTCCTTGACAAGGTCCGCAGTGAAGTCCGAGACCGCACGCACATCGATGCCGGGCGCAGCGGCATCACCCTGCGAGACTGGTACGAGAAGTGGCTCAAGGCGCAAGGCGGCGCGGAGACCAGCAAGCAGAGGGACGGCACGTCGTGGAAGGTCCACGTTGAGCCGGAGTTCGCAGGCTGGAAAGTCGCCGAGATCGGCCACATGGATGTCGCGACGTGGGTGGCCCGCAAGGGTGTCGGCGTACACGCAGTGATCAAGTCATTCCAGCTCCTGGACCGACTAATGGGCGCGGCCCTGCGTGACCGTCGCATTCCGTTCAACCCCTGTGACGGCATCAAGCTCCCCAAGCAGCGAGCGAAGCATCCGGACGACCTGCGGCCACCCACCTACGCGCAGTTGGCCCTGGTGCGGACGTTCCTCCCGCTCCACTACCACCCGCTGATGATCGTGGAGGAGGAGTCGGGGCTGCGCTGGGGTGAGCTGGTCGACCTGCGACTGTCCGCAGTCGACTTCGCAGGGGGCACGATCGCGGTTCGCGAAGTCATTGTGGAGCTAGACGGAGGCCAGATGAAGCGCAAGGAGCAACCGAAGTCGTCTGCCGGATTCCGCACGATTCCACTCACGGGCAAGGCCGCGGATTCCCTTCGGGAGCAGATGCGGCTGCGGCAGCCGGTGGTTACGCGCACGAATCCGGGCGACGGAATGCACAAGGATGAGTTGATCTTCAGGGGGCCGCTCGGGGGCATCCTGTCGCGGAACAACTTCCGGCGCCTGTGGATCCCTGCCATCAAGAGCGCTGGGATAGCACGGATCGTCAAGAACCGGGAGACGGGACGCAATGAGTGGTGGCCGCACGTTCATGACATCCGGCACGCGTTCGCGTCGCGGCTGCACGATGAGGGCGTCCCGGAGGCAACGGTTCAGTACATCATGGGACACGAGAGAGGGGGGCGGGTGACATGGCTGTACGAGCACGCGCCGGCCGAGGCGGTGGAGAAGGTGCGTCAGGTGCTGGATCCCGGCCCGCGCCTGCGCGTGGTGGGTTCGAACTGAGCCCGAAGGAGTCCACATGGAGTCCACGCGGCCACACACCTCCACCCCGACTCGTGTCCAGTTTGACGGACGAGAAGATCGCAGATCAGGGGCCAGTTCTGCGGCCATACACCTTGATACCCCTTCAGGCACCTCTACCCTTTGTCCCATTTTGGCTCGGACGGCAAGCCTTACAAAGCAGATGTCGCTGGTTCGAACCCAGCTGTGCCCACATGTAGCTTGACCAGCATGGCAGCCCCCGCAGAGATCGAACAGCGGGGGCTGTCCTGCACTCCGGAGTCCACATAGAGTCCACATCCCGGTTTGATCATGGACTTCGCAGGGCGCCGAGATGTCAATATCCGGCGGCCATAACCCACATGGGCGGATTCTCGGAAGATCACTTCCATGGAGTGCTCTCCGCGCGTAGCCTCGCTCAGATCGGGGAGGACGCGCCTGTAGTGCGCCTCCTAGTGCGCCCCCATCGAAGGCTGATGGGGACCGAGTGGAGGCTCCGCGTCTCCATCAGAGCGAAGGCCCCCACCGGCAATGACGGTGGGGGCCTCGTGCTGTAGACAGTAGACCGCCCCGACCCGTACATGACGGATCGGGGCGGGACGCACGCCAGTTGCCCGGCGGCATCTGACGACTGGCGCGCGAGTGCGCACGCAACACCAGCCGCATCGGCGCCGCCCGCCGTACCCCTCCACAGGATGGGGCGGGCGGCTGCTCATGGACGCCGTAGGAACGGCGTTTGCTTGGAGAGGGAGCGCTCCCGGGTGGTGCAAGGCCAGGCGAGCTGGGCAAGAATGGCCAAATCGGACGCCTGTGCGATTCTCATGCGCGCGAACTTATCGGTGGCCCGAGCAACTATCAAGGCCTCCTGCATGCTGCTCCCCGTCACTCTCGCGACCGTATTTGTACCACCGGGTGGTACGGACATTTGATCTTGTAGGTTCGACCGTGGTGTCATGCCAGACGCCGACCCCGCCGAACCCTGGGTCATACGCACCCGCGAGCAGATCGGCGACCGGATCCGTAGCCTTCGCCGTAGCTCCCGCATCACGCAAGACGAGCTCTGCGAGGCCGTCGGCGTCGACCGCAAAACCATCTCCCGCTGGGAGAACGGGCGCCACCCCATGGACGTGGACGATGCTGCCCGAGTAGCCCGCGCCCTTGCCGTCCCGCTGGCATGGCTGTTCGGCGACGACTGGACGCGTTCCTGAGTAGCGAGGGGTTCCCTTCCCTCACTCCAACCCCTTAATCGCCCCCTGCTGACATTCTGTCGCACAGCGCACGCCCCCGGCGCGCACATCCCATCCGCACGCCTCTCACTCCCGCTCATGCTGCCCCTGCGCGATGGCCAGCCCGTCGGCAACCTTTCGCAGCCGGTCCGCGTAGCCGCTGAGCATGTCGGCGAGCGCGGTCACATCGGCGGCCCGCATCAGCCGCCCCGTCGCCTCCAAGTGCGCCAGCACGAACGGCGCGCGGGTCTCCGGGGGCCCGGCGTACGGGTACTGCAAGGTCACGGCCGCGAAGTCGACGCTGAGCCCCGGCGGCCCCGAGATGACCGTGATCTTCGGTGACCGGTGGCACCAGAGCACTGACCCCGCCGCGTCCTGGGTGTGGTCCGAGACGCACCACGATGGGCACGGCCCGGAATCCTGGGCGGTGTCCGTGCCGGTCACAGCGTGTCCGTCCGCAAGGGGCGTCATGCCCGCGCCTCGTGGTGCGTCGTGCCCGTGGTCTCGCCGTGCCGGTCGGGGAAGGACAGCAGTACCGTCGCCTGGTACTGCCACGTCCCCTCCGTGGGGCCGTCTGTGCGCGCCCAGGCGATCGAGTGAAGCTCCATCAGCGGCGCCTGCTGCACGATCGCCGTGACGGCCTGGAGCGCCTCCAACTGACTCCGGCCGGTGCACACGACCGTGGTCTGCAAGGTGGCCGCGATGTCATGCAGGGCGCCCAACTGCTGCACGGCGCGCCACGCCTGCTGGAGGTCGCCGACGGCATCGCCCATCTGGCCGGTCACGGCCGCAGGGACCAGGGGTTCGATGCGGACGACGGCGCCATTCCTGTCGCTCATCGGGCAACTCCGGTCGGCTCGGCGGGGCCGGTCATCAGTTCGGTGAGGAAGTCTCCCCAGCACGGGTCGTGTCGTATCCCGACGAGCTTGCTGGCGGGGTCGCCGGGCGTGACGCGGGCGACGGGGCTGCCTGCGGGCCGGTGGCAGTAGTCGCAGTGCTCGGGCCGGCGGGGTGCGGTCACAGCGAGGCCTCCAGCGTGAGGTGGTCGGCGAGCTGTCCGGGCGACATGAGAACGTCCGGCTCTGGCAGATGCAGCCACACCAGAGAGGGGTGGGAGCGCGCGGGGTTGGGGAGGGTGAGCCACGTGCCCGGGGTGAGGAGCCGGCTGCCCGCCGGGTAGTCGCTGCTGGCGCCGAGGGTGACGAGCCAGTACACGATATCCAGGCTGGTGTCGCACAGCACGGGCCCCAGTTGCTCCTGGCTGTGTAGCCGTAGGCGGTCGACAATGGGCCGGGCGATGTGTTCTGGGGTGCGGATTGCGTCCCAGCGGCGGCCGCAGGGGACGATCTGGCTACGGCAGTCGGGGGCGCAGGGTGTTCCGGTGGGCAGTAGCCATGCCCAGGTGGGGTTGTGGCCTAAGGCTGCGGGTGGCGCGGATTCGGGCATGAGGGTCTCCCGGGCACGACGATATGATCACTCGCCGTGTCGGTGACGTGCACCGATGGTGAGCGTGGAACAACATTCCCGCATGTGCGCCGAATCCACAACACTATGAGAATCGCAAATTTGCATTGTCGCGACACTGGCATAGTCCACACGCCAGCATGCACACTGAGCGCACGTCGCGAGCAGAGGAGAGAGAGCATGGCCTACAAGGGCACACCGACCATCCGCCGCCGGATCATCGGCTCCCAGCTCAGGCGACTGCGCGAGGACTCCGGCGTCACCGTCGAGGAAGCCGCCGAACGGCTCGGCGTCAGCACCTTCAGCATCTACCGCCAAGAGGCCGGGACTACCGCGTCCTCCGTCGCCGACGTCCAGGCATACGCCAAGATCTACCAGGTCGAAGACGAAGCTGTCGTCCAGCGCCTCGTCGGCCTCGCCAAGCACGGCCGCACGCGCGGATGGTGGACCGCCTACGACACCACCGTCGGGCCGTCCGCCGCCGACATCGCAGACGCCGAAGACCTGGCCAGCAGCATCAAGACGTGGCAGCCGAACATCATCCCCGGCTTGCTCCAGACCCGCGAATACAGTGCCGCCATCATCGGGACCAGGCAGGTTCTCAACCCCGGCCCCGTCGACAAGGTGATCGAGCTGCGCGAGCTCCGCAAAGAAGTGCTGCTCCGCCCCGCCAATCCGCCGCAGCTGTGGGCGATCATCGGCGAAGGCGCGATCCTCACGGAGATCGGCGGCCGGATGCTGATGAACCAGCAGCTCCAGAACCTGCTCACCCAGTCGCAGCGCCCGAATGTCGCCATCCAGATCATGCCGTTCAAGGCCGGCGCACACCTGGGCCTGGACGGCGGATTCATGGTCATGGGGTTCGACGCCACGCTTGACGGCGGCATTGCGTACATGGAGAACGGCGGCGCGGGCGTGTTCAGCGACGATCCCGCCGAGGTCCGGTCGCATGCCGACCGTTTCAGTCACATGCAGGCCCAGGCTCTCACTACTGCGGACACACGGACATACTTGCTGTCAGCCATCTCCGCTGCGTGAGTTGGCTCGGCACACAGGAAGGCAACTCATGGCACCACATCTCGACCAGGGGGCCTACGGATGGCGCAAGTCCAGCGCCAGCGGCAGCCAGAATGAGTGCGTCGAGGTCGGGGAGTTCCCGGCAGGCGACGTGGCGGTCCGTGACACCAAGGCGGCCGGCAGCGGCCCTGTCCTGGCCTTCAGCGCGAGCGAGTGGACGGCGTTCGTGGCTGAGGTGAAGGACGGCCGCTTCGCGGTCTAGTAGCGCAAGTTCGTGGCCCCCGGCGTGAGTGTCGCCGGGGGTCACGTTTGTGTCCTGGGTCCACGCTAGCTGGTGGAGGGCGGCTGGCGGGAGCAACCGGGGCGATGCACGCCGGCACGTGCCCCGCCTGCGAGAATGATCGGATGAGCGCCTCCCCCGCCGCCCAGGATCCGCAGCACGCGATCGACCGCGCCAACGCGGCGATCCGGGCGTACCTGCGGGGCCTGCCCGGGCGGATGCTGGCCACCGAGGAGCAGCGGGCCGAGTACCACCGGCTGGTCGACGCCTACCTCGCGGCCGTCGCCGAGCGGGACGGGCGGGCGCGCGAGGCCGAAGAGGAGCCCGAGCCCGTCGCGGCGTGAGGCCGCCGCGACGGCCTTCATCCTGCTGTTCGCTGGTTTCGAGACCACGGTCAACCCGATCGGGAACGGGATGTCCCGGTGTGAGCAGCAGGACGCCCCGCTGCATTGAGAGCGGCAGGGCCTTGGCGCGTCCTCCGCGCCAAGGAGGCGGCCGATCCAGGCCGACGAGGCTGGGTTGGAGTGGCCGCCTCGATGCGGTGAGGCAGGTTGACTGTAGCGGCAAGTGCCCTACAGTCGGTGGCAATTCGGCGGTTCGAGAAAATCTTGACGGAGCTTCAGGGGATCGCTTGCTAGCTTCCGAATTCGGAAGCTAGGATGATGTCATCAGGTCAGGGGAGTTAGCCCCAGACCCAACCGGAAGGAACCGGCGATGACCACCACCACGAACTACGGCACCTGGTACAACCACACCGGCTACAACACCAGCCCGGAAGGCGACATCCAGGACGCCATCAATGGCGGCGACACCGACTGGCGCGAGCGCATGGACGCCGCCGGGAAGCTCGACGACATCGCCACCGACTACCGCAACGCCGTCCAGACCGCCCTCCCCGACGGCATCTGGCTCACCGGCGACGAGTTCATCGGCCCGCACCACAGCGACCCCGCCTACTCCGACGAGATCGCCGAGTTCGACATCAAGGCCGCCATCAAGGACATCGACTTGAACGGGATCATCGAGCGCCACGACGTCGACAACGCCGACACCGAGGCCCCACAGGTCACCACCACGGACGTTCGCACCCTCCTGGGTTCCACCGCCGAAGAGCCGGTGCTGTACCTCAAGCTGGACGACGACTCCGGCAACGCCGAAGAGCTGGATGTCTGGGCGCAAGCGCTCGTCCCCAGCGGCACCATCGTGATCACCCGTGTCGACGCCCTGGACCTCTTCGGCGATGAGCCGGACGACGAGACCATCGCCGAATACCTGCCGCAGGTCCAGGAGAGCGTCGACAGCCTCGTCGCCGACCTCACCTGACGACATCCAGCCCCAGCCCCCGGCCAACGCCGGGGGCACAGCTCTAACCTGGAGCAGCGCCATGCCCGACTCGGCTAAGACCTACAGCGACCCGCCCGGCATGCCCGAGGACGAGCGCATGACCGACGCCGAATTCAAGGTCATCCGCGAACACCTCGGCCTCAGTGCCCCCTGGCTCGCCGCCCACCTCGGCGTGTCCGAGCGCACCGTCCGCCACTGGGAACAGGGCAGGTACCCCATCCCAGACGGCGTGCGCCTCGAACTCGAAGACCTGGAGAAGCACACCGGGGCCTTCCTCGACGGGGTCATCCCCAAGATCCTCGACATGCCCGAGCCCGGGATCCTCACCTACCGCACCGACGACGAATACCACGCCGCCCAGCCGGAGATCGACTTCCCGGCGTCCTGGCACCGGGCTGTCTGCGCCCGCATCGCCCAGGAAGTCCCCGCGCTGTCCATCGCCTACGCCGAGCAGCGCGAGCCCAACTTCGTGCGCCTCGGCGACAAGACGGTCCTCCTGCCCGGCACCTACAAGCCGGGGCCGGGGCGGTGAGCACCCCATATGAAGCCCCGCGACCTGCCCAAAGTCCGTGATCAACTACGACTGCACCTCACAGATCCCACCTCAGCTCTGCGCTCCGGTACCAGGGAGCACCTTCATGCCGGGTTCGACGCCGCCGACTCCCACCTGTCCGTCGCGGGCCTCTATTGGACGTCCGAAGACATGAGCGCCCTCGCCGTGTCCGCCGGGACATCGCTGGCCGCTGCTCGCTGGGCCACCGCCGACCGGCCGTCCCCGACCGGCCTCATCGTCTTCAGTGGCGGAGTCGGAATGCTTCCCTTCCAGGATGTGGAGATCCCCGTCGACGCCATGTCCTGGGGCCCCTACGACAACCAACTGCTGATCTGGTGCTGGCTCACCCGCAGCAAGCTGATCGAGAGCACCCGGAGCCCCAATTTCGATATCGTCGTGGACCGAACCCCACCCTTGGTGCCGATCCTCGGGTTCTCCGTACCAGTCGGTGGAGAACCGGTCTCCATGGCTGAACTCGATACCGGGACCCCCGCCACGATCGTCGCGACCCTGACCGCCGCGTGGCTGCTGATGCAGCAGCCCCAGCTGGTCGACCATCACCGCGAGCGCGCCGACAAGTCCGTCCGAGCCGCCTACGGCAGGGCGGGCCGCGGCGAACCGGAGGTAACCGTGGTGGACCTGCGCCGCCAGTACGTCCCCGATGGCACCGACCGGGACGCCGACGCCTCGTCTCGGGCGTACCGGAACAGGTGGGTCGTGTCCGGGCATTGGCGGGACCAGGCGTACGGGCCAGAGCACTCCCTACGCCGACAGCAGTGGATTCCGGCGCACATCAAGGGGCCCGACGGCGCGCCGCTGCTGGCCACGGAGAAGGTGAATGTGTGGCGAAGGTGACGCCGTGCCGCCGACGAACCGCCCGACCCTCGCACGTATGCTCGCCCCGTGCCCGATGACCAGCCCGACCTCGCCGAAGACCTTGTCCAACTCCAGCGCGACGTGTTCGCCGCTCAGGACGCGCTCAGCCGCTACGACGCGGGGCCCGACGACGACCACGACGAGCGGCAGCGGCTGCGGCAGGCCGAGCGGGACGCCGTCCTCGCGCTCCACCGGCACCCGAAGTACCGGGCCGGGGACTGGGCGGCGCTGCGGAAAGCCACCGGGGCACCCGAGGACCGGCCGAAGGAATGACGAAAGGCCCCCGCCCGGCCGAAGCCGAGCGGGGGCCATTCGTAGGAGTCACTGCGGCGTCGGCACCTCGAACGCGTGGCCGCAGTTCGTACTGGAGAGCAGCATGCGCTTCCCGTTGGACGCGTCGACGTTAAACGTCTGAGCATGCCCACAAGTCGGGCACTGCGAGCGGGCCCCAAGGGGCTGCCCAGTCGAGTCGAAGAAGTTGCCGATCTTGTCCGCGCCAAGGGGGACGTACTGGTTACTCATGAGACCAGAGTGGACCCACACCGACACAGCGGCCAGCGAGACCTCGGCCATCCGACGAGCGTCACTCTTTCGGGACCTTCAGCCGGTCCCACGACTCCTGCCCGGGCGGCCACGTCGCCGCCGCACCAGTGAAGCCGCACTTCACCTGCCACGCCTCGTAGCTGGCCACGTCGCCGGAGCCGATCAGGTTCTTGGCCAGACTGGACCGGTAGTGGTCGCAGCCGACCGCGACCAGGCGCTCGTGCATCCGGCCGACGATGGCGGAGTCACGACCGATGTGGAACCAGGACGCGCCCGGGAACGGCTCGTACTCGACGGGCGCGGGCGCGGGCGCGGGCGCGGGCTTCGGGGCCGGAGGCTTCGGCGCGGTCGGGTTCTGCCACTCCCGCATCGCCTCCACGCTGGCGAAGTTGGCGACATCCCGGTCGATGCCGCCGCTGACCGCGTACTGGTGAATGGTCCACGCGTGCGTCACCGCCGGATGCCCGGCCAGGGCGTCCGGGTCTGCGATCCACAGGGCGTCGCCGCAGTCCGAGGTCGTGTCGATGGTCTTCCAGAACGTCAGGTCGCAGTAGAGGCCCACACGGTGATCCGGCCGCAGAGCCTTCACCGCCGCGAGCATGGCGTCCTTCTCCGCCCCGGTGGCGTGGGTGCCGTCCTCGGTCGTCTCCCAGTCGATCCACAGCGAATCGCCGGGGACGGAGGCGCACTGGGTCACGAAGTACTGAGCCTGCTCGGGGATGCTGCCGCCGTGGAGGAAGTGGTAGAAGCCGACCAGCAGGCCAGCGGCTCGGGCGTGAGCGGCCTGGGCGGCTTGGTCGCCGTTGACCACGCTGGTGCCCTCGGTCGCCTTGATCAGGACGAACTGGGAGCCGGAGACGTCCGGCGTCGGGCCCTGGTAGTCGGCTACGTCGATACCGTTGATGGTCACGGTGCGGTCCTCCTTGCTGCCAGCGTGCGGGTGAAGTTGTCCAGGCGGGCGTACTTCTGCTCGGTCGTGTGGCCGTCCCAGTCGGCCTCGCCGCGCGGGACATGGGCGAACAGCGGCAGATCGTCGGCGGACAGGTGCCAACTGAGCTGACCCGCCTCGGTCTCCACGTACACCACCGGCCAGTCCGGCTCAGACGGGTCGAAACCGATATGCGACGGGTAGAGCGCTGCGAGGTGGGCTATCAGGTGGGCGCGCTCGCGGTAGGCCGCAGCAAGAGGATCGGTCACGTGATCAGCCCCGGCACGTAGAGCTGCGCCGTCCAGTCCGCATGGCTCGCCGTGTGCGCGCCGCCATGGCCCCTATGGTGGAAGGAGCAGAGCCAGCGAAATTCCCCAGGCGAGGACTCCAGCCAGTCGGCGATCTCCTCGGCGGTGGCCGTCTCGGAGATGTCAGGGAAGTCCCGGTGCAGGGCGCGGGGATCAGCCGCGTTCGCCGTCGCGAACTCCAGCACCGCGTGATGGAGTTCCAGCGTTCCGGCACAGAGCTCCAGGCCGACGCGCTCGCCGACGAAGCAGACCGCATCCTTGCGGTGATGCCGCCGGAACGCTTCGAACGCCGCATAGTGCGGATCGTGGGCGCGGGGGGCGTGGTCCGGGAAGTGCATGACGTAGCGGTGGGTTTCCGCCTGCGGGTGGGCCGCGACGATGTCTACGGGGGCGTGCTCGTGTGGCTCAGGCATCGGCCACCACCAGCTGCTTATAGTCCACGTGCGAGCCGAGCATCTCCAGCGTCGACAGGTGGATCCGGTAGCTCCCGTGGTCGGCGAAAGCCGCCGACCAGGAGTTGCGGATCCGAGCCCAGGACTTGGTGCCCTCGATCCGGTCGACCACATCCAGGACCAGCTTCTCCACCGCGGTCAGGCAGGTCTCGTGACCGCCGGCCACACCCGAAGAAATCGCCCGCTCCAGCGACTCCAGGCCGCCGTCGCCGTCAACGAAGCCGTCGCTGTCGGGCTCCATCCAGGCGTTGAACCACGGGCCGCCCATGATGAGCGTGCCCGCCTGGGCCAGGGAGACGATGTTGTGGATGCCCGACGCGGTCTTGTGGCCCTGGATCAGGCCCTGCTTCTCCAACTCGGTACACACGTACAGGCCGGTGCTGCCGCAGTCCGTCGGCGGCCACTCCTGCGCCGGGTCGCCCGTCTGGTCGGTGACCGAGTGGTACAGCCGGATCGCGAACTCCTCGTCCGCCACCGCGTCACCGGCCAGGCCGATCTGCGACAGGGCCGCGACGCCGTGGACGGCGGCGTACCGCTCCCCGAGGGAGACGGTGCCCGCGTTGCAGGTGCACGACCCGAGCGCGTCGACCTGCTGCGCGCCCGGGACCAGCGCCGAGGTGTCGATGCCCTGCGCCAGCAGATCCTCCTGGTCGAGCACGGGTATCGGCGGCTCATGGTCGACCTCCCGCAGGGCTTCGCCGCGGTGGAAGTGCAGCCGGTCCAGGCGCATGGGCTCGGCAGCAGCGAAGCGCCCGAACTTGGTGGGGGTGATGCCAGCGAACACAGGGGCCTCCGGGGTGAGGGTGGACGTGAAGAAGCCCCCGGCCAGTGGCAGCGGGGGCGGCAGTTCAGGGATGGGCTACGGGCGGATCAGGCGCTTCGGGATGACAGCGGACACGTGCAGGTCGTGAATCTCGCCGACCTTCGCGGCCACCACCGCCAGGTCCGCACGGTGATCCGCCAGATCCCGCCGGTGCGCGGCCAGTTCGGCGGCATGCGCAGCCTGGGCCTGGTCCTGGACGTCCAGACGGGCGTGCATCGCAGCCTGATGCCTGTCCGCCCGGCGCTTGAGCAGCTCGTACATGCCGAGCACCTGCGGCGTGGAAATGATCACCTGGGCGTAGAGGTTGCCGGCCACCGCGGACCATTGGTGGGTCAACAGGTAGATGTCGGCCACGGCCAGCGCCAATGCGAGGCCGATCTTCCAGTGCTTCACTCGCCACCGCCGTCCCGCTCGCGCCGCTGCGCGCGGATCACCAGCCGGGCCTGCCACAGCATCAGCGCGGACAGAGCCACCAGCAGAACCGTCCGCACCGCCCGCAGAACCTCGGCCGTCGGGCCCGACGGCCACACCTGAAGCAGCACCGTGTACGCCCCAAGGGACCCGATCGCCGCCGCGACCGACATCAGCAGCCAGCCCACCTCCGACGACCGCCACGGGGCACGCCGGTGGTAGGTGACGATGAAAACCAGCACCGACACGCACACCAGGCCCGAGGCCACGGTATTGGCCCACTGAGCCAGATCCATCACCGCTCACCCCCCCGATACAGCTGATAGATCGACTCCGCGAAATGATTCCGGTCCCGCAGGTCCCGCAGCCGGTCCGCCGTCTCCGACACCTGCGGACTCAACACCTGGGCATCACGCAAAGCCGACGACGCCCGCACCAGGGCAGCAGACGCCTCCCGCTGACCCGGAGACACCACCCGCACCAACGACACACACGGACGCCTACGACGACGGAGCATCAGGCAGTCGAGCCAACGCTGCACTGGCCGTCACCCCCTGCGACACCGGTTGAGGCAGAGCCGACAGCACATGCGCCGCAGTCCGCGACAACTCCAACAGCTCCGCCATCTGACCCTGCAACTCGATCCGCGCCGCACACTCACGCTCAGCAGCGACCCGCCACGTATCACGCTCCGCCGCCAACTCCCGCGCCCGCAACTCGCGGTCCTCCCGGGCATCCTCCAACGTCCTGCGCGGCACCAGCCGGCCCGTCAAAACCAGCAAGATCACCACCGCCAGGATCGCCGCAGCCGACAGTTGGAAACCGGTCTGGCCGAGGAACTCCTCCACGGGCGCCCCCTCACGATTCAGAGCAACTGCTCGACGCCGACCGGCGGCCAGGGTGCCCCGGACGGGTACTCGATCGCCGCAGCGGAGGTGAGGCTGCCGACGCACTCGGGCGACAGGATCAGGAACACATCGGACATGTACAGCAGCACCGACGACGCTGGCGTGCCGCCCAGCGTGGGCACCACATTCGCGTAAGCGGCCTGCGCGGGAGCCAGGGCCCAGTTCTGGGCGTGAGTCCAGGTGGCAGCGGTGAGGGTCTGCGTCATGCTGTCCGTCGACAAGTAGGTCTGCCCGGCGTCGAACCAGCTGACGCTGAGCGAGAACTGGCTGTAGCCGAGCGGGCAGTAGACCCAGCCGTCGGCGAGGTACCACTGGCTGGCGCCGTAGAACGGGCCGCCGCCCTGGCCGACCGGGAACAGTTCGGACGCGGCGTACGCCTGGACGGCGCTGCCCGAGGGTGTGAGCAGACCGGAGAACGCGTAGCCGCCGTGGGTCTGCGCGGACGACTGGGTGAGCGTGCCGCCCGACACGGTCCACGGGGTCACGCCTGACGTGAACGTCGAATTCGCGTTTCTCGGCGGATTGGCCTTGAGGGTCTGCTCGATCATGCCGATCGGCAGCTGGTAGTTGTTGTACAGCAGCGTGCTCGTCCGCTGGGCGCAGCTGTAGGCGTTCGGGTCCTCCCACGTGTGCCAGACCGGGCCGCCCGCGGTGGCGTTGTACACCGACATCGGCACGCACCACGTGGCCGCGACCACCACCCAGGTGCCACTATGGCGCAGAGATTTCAGTGGATTCAGCGGTAGCGGCTGGCCATTCGTCACACAGAACGCCAGGTAGTCCGATGCCGTTGCGTTCACGTGCTGCTGCATCACCACGTGATACGTATTCCCGCTGGTCAAGCCCGTGGCATACAACGGGACCGACAAGAGCGGGGCCGGCGTGAGCGTCGTCGTCCACACCACCGACGTCGGAATGTTCGGATTGACCAGGTCCCACTGCCCAGACCCCGTCGCGAACGCCCCGACCTGGTAGACGCCATTGTTCTCCCACGAACACTGATGCCAGGCCGACGACGGACCCTCGGCGGTCACCGTCAGAATCTGGGCTGCGCCAGTCGAGCCGCCCGAGCTGGTGTTTCCGGCCACGACCACCAAGGCGTTATCCGTCACTGCACAATCCCAGCCGGAACCGTAGCCGAAGGAGGCCACCGGCAGGTTCGGGCCCGTCTGCCAAGCGCCGAGTGCCCCCGTCGCCGGGTTGATCGCCGCGTAGTAGACCGCAGATGAAGCGACGGCACTGCCCGGGCTGCCACCCGCGACGACGATCCAGTTCCCGAAGACCCCCACATACGAGCTGGCCAGGGGCGTCGGAAGGGAAGGCCCAGCCGTCCAGGAGCCCAACTGCCCGTTGCTGATCGTCGTCCAGTAGACGGCGCTGGTGACGACGTTGGAGTAATTCGCGCCGCCCAGGTAGTAGACGGCCGTGTCGTTCCACGTAGCGGCGGCGGCGTTCTGGCCGCCCGCAGGCAGCGCGGTCTGCGCCGACCAGGAGCCGATCAGCCCCGTATTGGCATCCCATGACGCCACCCACACATCCGAGATGACCGCCGAGCCCGTGTCGCCACCCATGTAGATCACAGACGACGAGGTGGCCGTCAGGGCTGCGTAGGCCGACCCCTGGGGCAGCGCGGGCTGGCTGACGCCCTGTGCCAGGTTCCCGCCGCCCAGGTACTGGGCCGTCGCGACAGCCGTGACGCCTGTCGTGGATGACGAGGTGGCGCTGCCCCCGGCGAAGATGAAGTAGCTGCCGCTCACGGTGGAGCTGTTGTTCTGGGCGATGCCGGTGGCATCTCCGGCTGGCGCAGCCCACGGGTTCTGGGTGAAGTTCAGGTTGCACGCAAGGGTGTTGGAGGCCGGAGTCTGGAGTGGCCCGGCCGCATTCTCCAGCCCGTCCACAGCGGCCAACTGGTTGATGGCGGCACCAGGCACGGCCGTCGCCGCGATAGGCGCCGAGGTCAGCGGTGCCCCGGACCCATTGTCGGGACACAGCGTCACGAGCAGGTCCGCCCCGTTGCCGACCGGGATGACAGGAATCACGACGCGGCCGATCGACGTCCCCGACAGGACGAACGGCTGGTCCAGGTCGGTGATGTTGCTGTAGGTCAGGCCGGAGTCGAAGTAGGCGCCAGCAGTCGGCGCGAGCACCTGCGTGCCCTGGTAGATCGGCATGACCTGGTGCGCCGCCAGCAGCTGGTCGACCTGCGCTGACTGATTGGTGCTCGCCAAATGGCCCGGCAAGCCGTTCTCGCCGGCCTGCCACACGGGGGTCGTCACAGTGCCTCCTCAGCGGTGAATCAGGAAGGCGGTCAGCGTTGTGACGCCAGCGACCGAGTTCAGTGCCCCACCCGACAACTGGTCGGAGTACAGCTCGAAGTAGTCGCCGGTGCCGTTGCAGGTGATCATCGACGTGACCTGCACGACACTGTTGAAAACCGAGCCCGCAGACGCCCCGGCCACCTGGTTGATCACGTTGCCGACGCCGTTCTGACACAACTGCGCGACCCTGCCGCCAGTGGCATTCGCCGCAAAGCCGATACTGCCCGTCACCAGGTACACACCTGACACCGTCGGCGTGTACCGCGTCGGATGCCCCGACGACCAGCCGCTGTACGTGTCCGTACCCGGCGACGGCCACGTCAGCGCGGTGAAGCCCGAGTTGGCCAGCGACTGCGCGGACGCCTGGGACACAATCAGCAGCGGCGGGTTCTGCTCGATCGCGACCGCCGCCGCATTCAGCAGTTCAAGAGTCAGGGCCATCTCACGCCGCCTTCGTCAACAGGCCGTTGGAGTACGTCAGCGCCCGATAACCCTGCGTGTAGCCCGACGCGGTCTGCCCGACCGTGTACTCGGCGAGCGACGCGATCTGCGACAGGGCGTTGTACGTCAGCGCCGTCCAGCGGGCCCCCGAGTCCTCCCACGTCGCCGCGAGCACCCCCGACGCCGTCTGGTCGTAGACCGCGTACTCGAAGCCGTACGTCTGCGCCGACCAACTCGCGCCGGTCGCGCTGGTGGATGCGCCCGACGTCTGGTTCGACCGGTACCAGGTGTAGGAGTGTGAGGCGGATCCGGCCGCAGCCAGCACCAGCCAGTACGTCGTCGACGCCGTCAGCCCCGTCACCGGCAGCGGGATCGGGACCTTGACCGTGGCCGTGCCACCGGTCGCCAGGTTCGCGTACTCAGCAGTTACCACAGTCGACACCAGTGGCGAGCCCGATGGCGCACCGCCGGAGGTCGCGTACAGGGACAGAGTCGTCGTCGCCAGCAGGGAGCCCGAGGCCGTCGTGGTGGACACCGGGACGACCACGTAGCCGACCGCGGACTGACCCGCCGCAGTGGTGAAGCTCTGCGCCAAGTACAAGCCGTTCGTGTTGCTCGACGTCGACCCGGCCGTCGTCTGAGCCGCCGTCTGCACCCCGGTGTACAGGTACTGCGCGGAGTGCGTCCCCAAGAACTGGCTGATCTGGCCGGCGAACGGCGGGCTGCCCGACGTCGCGCCGAGCCAGGTGGGAGTGGTCGGCACGGGCAGCCTCCTTCAGGAGATGGCGAAGGACGACTGGAGAATGAGGGTGTCTGTCGTGGGCACGGTCAGCGTCGGCGAGAATGCCCAGTGGTCCAGCAAGACGCCCGCCGTGGCCAGCGACGCGTCACTGCTGGAGCCGTTCGCGAAGACGCCGGCCTCGGTGACCGTCCAGGCCACTGACGGCTGCGGGAAATAGAACAACCAGGTCAGCTGCGAGGGGAGGCTGGACGTGGCCGGAACGCTCGCACCTGCACCCACCGTCTGCCTGCCGAGCTCAGAGAACAGCGCCGTATCCGACGCCGAGACTGTGCCCGCGCCGGAACCGACCGCGCCCCACAGCGGGGTGAGGTACGTGCTGCCGACGCCGAGGTTCGCTGCCTGGTCCTGAATGCCGGACCACACCAGGGCCGCGGCCAGCACGGTTAGGCCAGCGGTACACATGACGTTGTTGCCCTCGCGGCGGTCCGTGATCGCCGAGTCCGGCGGCCGCATCATCAACGCCGAATCCGCACGGTGCCGCTCGAACCAGCGGGCATCCACGCTGGTCACCGACAGGCGACCATGGAACGTGACGCTCCCAGGCGCAGCCGCCTTGGTTACCCCCATACAAAACCGCCCCACGTGCTCTGATCCCAGCCAGGAGGAGTCTGCGCAGTCACGGTCATCGAGTCGGCCACCGCGGCGGTCTCGGGGGCGACAAGGTAGCCAGCCAGCCCGGTGATCATGCTGCTCGTTGACGAGGACTGCTGGTTCAACGCCCCCAAGACGTCCGTGAGGGTCTGCGGTCTACCTACTCCAGGCACGCGAGCCTCCTCAGATCCGCACAGCAGTCAACTGGCACACCCGATAGCCACCGCGCCCGAACGTCACGGAGTTCGCAGTGACCAGGAAGGTGTCGTTCAGGCCCCAGGACGACGACTGGTCATCCCAGATCAGGGCGTTGATGATCTGGCAGGTCTCGCCCGCTCTCACCCAGCCGACCCATTCCTCGGTGGTGTCGAACGTGATCCGCTCGACGGCGATTGAGTACTCCTGCTGCTCGCGGTTCGCCCTGGCCAGCGCCATCGGGACCGTCGTCAAGGAGGTGTCGTTGATGTACTCGCCGAACACGCCGCCATTCGGGCCCGTGTACTCGGCTTGCGAGGTGTAGTCATTGGCCTGGGCTACCACCGGAACCTGGTAGTCGTACCAGATCTGGAGCTTCACGCCGGCCGAAGGTGCGCCAGCGGTGTTCGTCAGGAAGTAGCCGCCGACCGCGTTCTGCTGCACCTGCCAGGTGCCGGTGGCGGTGTCTCCGGCGGCGACCACGGTGACTGTCTGGGAGACTCCGCTGACGTACAGCGTCGGTGTCCCGGAGACGATGTACCGCAGGCCCCACGAGGTCTGTGCCCCGTCGCCTAGCCACGTGTCCGTCGGGGTCGAATTACTGGGCGAGCCAGCGGGGATCGTCTGATTGGCGCCCTGCACCAGGATCCTGTTGTGGATCGTGGTGCCGTCCCACTCGTACGTGAACTGGGAGTCCTGCCCGAAGTGGCCTTCGGTGAGACTCCCGGCCCCGGCGGTGGTCGGTGACGTCGTGAACGTCACGCCGGAGTTGAGCGCCGTGGTGGCGTCGTAGAAGTGCAGACGGCGGAACTCGTCCACGTACCATCCGTACGGTGTGACCTGTCCGGCCAGTTGAGCCAGGGCCCGCCACGCATTCGACAGGGAGTCGTAGTTCTGCACGAACGATGCCAGCGACGGGCCCGGCGCGACGAAGCCGCCGTTCTGGATGGTCGCCGCGCTGATTCCGCAGTTCGCCTGCTGGGTCAGCGCCACCACGATCGCATCGACGGTCCAGCCATTGAACGTGCCCTGGACCAGCGCATTGTCCGCGTAGAACGTGAAGTCCGTGCAGTTCAGGTCCCACTCGTTCTGCGTCGGCGACTGCGGGGCCAGGATCGGATCGTTGACGACGCCAGCGAACAGACTCAGCCCGGCCGTGTTGTCGTAGAGGCTGATCTGCGACATCACCGGAATGTGGAACGTCGCCGCGGACCGGAAGTCGTCGATCAAAGGGATCGTCGCCGTATCGCCCTGCCTGCCGAAATTCTGAGTGATCGTCATCTGCTGGTTCGCACCCGACCACGCCATCTTCGACGTGTAGTCCGTCGGACTTCCCCCCGGCGGAGTGATCGTCAAGGTCAGGTCGGGAGAGGCGACCACAAGCCACCCCCGCCCATCGCACCGGAACCGTGTGTAACAGGGTGGAAACGTTCCGACGCGGGGCCGCCCAGCTCTGCCAGGCTTCCGCCCATGAATCGGACCTTGGCTCTGACCGCCTGTAGCGCACTCCTTTTGCTCGCCGGCTGTACTAGCAGCCCTGGGAGCAGCGAGCCGCCAGCCCAGCAACTCCGCGACCTCGACGTGTCCGCCGGGCACACATCGCCAGCCGCCGCCTACACCACGGCATTCGCCACCCTGTCAAAGGACTGCACCGAACAGGGCGTACCCCTTGCCAACGGAGTCGAGGCGACACTCGGCCTGCTCCAGAAGGCCCACATCGACGACGAGACGAACCTGACCGTAATGCAGCACTTGGTCCAATCCATGGCCGGAGAGAAGGGCAAAATGCCTTTCGCTCAGATTGCCGGCGCGTACGTCACCCTGCGAGAAGGCCAGTAGGACGACAGCTCACGAGTGGATGTGCACGCCGGCGGGCGCGAGTTTCTTGACCACGGCCTTCCCGATCGTGTCCGCCAGCTGGTTCATGGCCTGCTGATTGGCGATCGTCGCGCCCCGCAGGTCGATCGCCAAGGTGATCTCGCCTCCACTCGTGACACTGGAGCCCATCGCGGTAAGCCCTGCCCCGGCGGTGGAGAGCGACACGGAACCCCCGGACACGTGAACCCCCACACCCGGCAGCTTCGCCGACAGGCTGTTGGTGATCACTCCGGCGGTCTTCACCGCAGCGGCG
>Ga0302314_10000136_pt1 | contig 122088 bp, 117 predicted proteins | sample III_Palsa_N2_3_FD_200533 | JGI IMG/M metagenome (GOLD analysis project Ga0302314, IMG submission 200533) | Peat permafrost microbial communities from Stordalen Mire near Abisko, Sweden - III_Palsa_N2_3 | ecosystem: Environmental > Terrestrial > Soil > Palsa > Peat permafrost | place: Sweden... | reverse complement strand
GCCGAGCTCCAGACGGTCTCCGAAGCGCTCAGGCTCCTGCGTCTCGGCGCCGGCGACTTTCAGGAGCCCGAGTAGCGCTGCGGAGCTGGGACAAGCGCCGGGCGCGCGGTTCCGCGCGCCCGGCGCGCCCACCGCGCTCGCGACGCCCAATTTAGTTTGACGTCTTACTATCAGAGCCCATATAATTCGTGGTGCGATGGCGACTGCCAGTTACCCCACCGGAGTCCCGACGTCGGAATCGGAATGGCGCGAGGCGTATGGGCGCACGCCCGAGCGCGAGGCGTCGTTCACCACGCTCTCGGGGGAGCCGATCCAACCCCTGTACACCGAACACGACCTGCCCGCGAATGCCGACGCTTCGATCGGTCTGCCGGGGCAGTTCCCGTTCACCCGCGGCATGTATCCCTCGATGTATCGAGGACAGCTGTGGACGATGCGCCAGTTCGCCGGTTTCGGCACCGCGGCGGAGACGAATGAGCGCTTCCGATATCTCCTCGATCACGGGCAGACCGGGCTCTCGACGGCATTCGACATGCCGTCGTTGATGGGTCACGACTCGGATCATCCGCGGTCTTTCGGTGAGGTCGGGCGAGAAGGGGTCGCGATCGACACGGCCGTGGACATGGAAACGCTGTTCCGAGGGATTCCGCTCGGCGAGGTGTCCGTCTCGATGACGATCAATGCGCCGGCGGCGATCATGCTCGCCTTCTACGTGGTTGTGGCCGAACGACAGGGCGTGCCATGGGATCGTCTGGGCGGCACGATTCAGACCGACATCTTGAAGGAGTACATCGCGCAGAAGGAGTGGTGCTTTCCGATCGATCCGGCGATGCGCCTTGTGACCGATATGGTCGAGTGGTGCTCGGGCCATATGCCGCGCTGGCACCCGATCTCGATCTCCGGGTATCACATCCGCGAGGCCGGTTCGACCGCCGCCCAGGAGCTCGCGTTCACCCTCAAGGATGGCCTGACGTATGTCGAGCACGCGGTGGAGCGAGGACTGGACGTGGACGACTTCGCGCCGCGGCTGTCGTTCTTCTTCAACGCGCAGATCGACTTCTTCGAGGAGATCGCCAAGTACAGGGCAGCCCGAAGGATCTGGGCTCGCGAGCTGCGAGACACGTTCGGGGCGAAGGATCCGAAGTCGTGGATGATGCGCTTCCACACCCAGACGGCAGGCGTGTCGCTCACCGCACAGCAGCCACTGAACAACATCGTCAGGACGGCGATCGAGGCGTTGGCGGGCGTGCTCGGGGGCACCCAGTCGCTGCACACGAACTCCTACGACGAGGCGCTTGCTCTCCCGACCGAGGAGGCCGTTCGGATCGCGCTTCGCACCCAGCAGATCATCGCCCACGAGACCGGCGTGACGAACACGATCGATCCCCTTGGCGGGGCGTACTTCGTCGAGGCGCTGACCGACCGGATGGAGGAGGCCGCCTACGACTACTTCCACAAGATCGATCAGCTCGGCGGGATGGTCCAGGCGGTCAAGGACGGCTTCCCCCAGCGCGAGATCGCCGACGCGTCCTACTCCCTGCAGCGGGAGATCGACAGCGGTCGGCGGATCGTCGTCGGCGTCAACTCCTACACCGAGGGCGATGACGGAACGATGTCACTGCTGCGAATCGACCCGGCGCTCGAGCGCCAGCAGATCGACAGCGTAAAGGCCGTCAAGGCAGCGCGCGAAACCGGCGTGCTCGAGACGGCGATGTCGGACCTCAAGGCCGCCGCCGTCGCGGGACGGAACCTGATGCCGCCGCTCGTCGACGCAGCCCGCGTGCACGCCAGCGAGGGCGAGATCATCGAAACCCTGCAGCAGGTGTGGGGCGACTACCGGGAACAGCCGATGTTCTGAAGCTGATCCGGCGGAGCGGACCGGATCGCGGCGGGGTAGATCGGCGCGGGGGGCGTGGCGGGGCGCGCTAAGGCCGAGTCGACCGCGGGGTGCGGATCGCGGGGCGAGGGGATCGCGGCTGGTCCCGCGGACCAGATCGAGGCGGAGCACTCCGCCACTCCCCCGCCGCGGCCACAAGTGGCGCCGTGCGGGGCGGCACATGGCGCGAGAGCACGATGTAGCTCGTGCAGCGGCGGATCGCCGGCGTGCGCAGGAGCTCGTTGACCAGCTCGCCGAGGTGCTCGGTGTCGCGTGCGACCACGCGGCAGATCAGATCGTGCGGACCGCTGACCGCGTCGACCTCGAGGATCTCGGGAACTGCTTCGGTCGCCGCCACCGCCTCGGCGAGGCGACCCTGTGCGAGCTCGATCTCGACGAATGCGCTGATCGGGTAGCCGAGCGCGACCGCATCGATCTCGGGCCCGTGACCGGTGATCACTCCGCTCGCCTCGAGCTTCGCGAGACGCGCTTGGACGGTCCCGCGGGCGACCCCGATCCGGCGGGCAACCTCGAGCAGACCGACCCGTGGGTATTCGCGCAACGTGGCGATCAGTCGAGCGTCCAGCCGATCAATAGTCATATTGATCAGGATTCTAAGCGACAGTGGGGCAGATCTGGTCAACCTGACGCTCTTTACTGGGCAGACTTGCACTCTTCCGCACAAAGCGCTGAACTTGAAGGGGCGCATGTACGAAGAGGCCCAGCTCTACTCACCTGTCACGACCGACGACGCCGGTGAAGTCACCGTCCATCTCGCTCACGACCACCCCGGAGCGAATGATCCTCAGTACCGTCGTCGCCGCAACGAGATCGCCGCGGCGGCGCTGGCCTGGCATCCCGGCGACCCGGCACCGCGGATCGACTACACCGAGGAAGAGCACGAGGTATGGCGCACGGTGTGCCGCGAGCTCGCCCCCAAGCACGAGCGCTACGCCGTGCGCGAGTACTGCGAGGCGAAGGGGCGTGTCGATCTGCCAACCGACCGGGTCCCCGGCCTCGATGAAGTCGGCACGCAGATACGGCCGCTGGGCGGCTGGCGTTACGTCCCCGCGGCCGGACTCGTACCTCTCGATGATTTCTACGGCCGGTTGGCCGACCGTACCTTCCACTCGACCCAGTATCTGCGTCACCCGGCTGTCCCGCTGTACACGCCGGAGCCCGACATCATCCACGAGGTCATGGGGCACGGCCACCTGGTCGCCACGGACACCTTCGGAGAGCTGCACCGGCTCGCCGGCGTCGCCGCCCGTCGCCTTCGCGATCCCGAGAGCCTGCGTTTCCTCTCGCGCGTCTTCTGGTTCTCACTCGAGTTCGGCGTGGTGATCGAGGACGGTGAGCTGCGCGCGTACGGCGCCGGGATTCTCTCGAGCTACGGAGAGATCGAGGAATTTCGCACGATCGACCACCGCCCGGTCGACCTTGTCGCGATGGGTACCGCCGACTACGACATCACCGCGTACCAGCCGATCCTCTACCGCGCCGAGTCGGTGGCAGAGGTGGTCGACGTGATCGGCGGATTCTTCAGCGACTGCAGCGACGAGCTGATCGCATCAATGCGCGGCGCGACGAGAGTCATCGCTTGATGACGCTGCGCCGGCGAGCCCTGCAATTCCCACACTGACCAACTCCGGACGAGAGGCAACACATGTCAACCACTCAGGCGAAGGATCTCGCGCCCTCTGAACACGACTTCATGCCCCTGAACGGGATTGACCACGTCGAGCTGTGGGTCGGCAACGCCGCTCAGGCGAGCTACTTCTTCCAGCGCGCCTTCAGCTTCACCGAGGTCGCCTACCGTGGGCTCGAGACAGGCGTGCGCGACCGTGTCTCGCACGTGCTCCAGCAGGGAGAGATTCGGCTGGTGCTGACCGGCGCCCTGTGTTCGGACAGCGAAGTGGCGCTCGAGCACGCGAAGCACGGCGACGGTGTCAAGGTCATCGCCCTCTCGGTGCCCGATGTCGATGTTGCCTACCGTGAGGCGACCGCCCGCGGTGCCACGGGCCTGGTCGAGCCTCACGAGACGGCGGACGCGCACGGGCACGCTCGGATCGCGGACATCGCCGCGTACGGCGACACGATCCACCGATTCGTCGACCGTGCCGAGTACGCGGGACCGTTCCTGCCGGGGTTTCGCGCGGCCGAGTCCGGTGCCCAGGCCGGCGCTGAGGCCAACGGCGCGACCAAGTCCGCCACTCAGTCCAACCGCCGGGCCGGCGCGGGACAGAATGGTGGAAACGTCACGGGCACGGATTTGCTGCTCGGGATCGACCACATCGTCGGCAACGTTCAGCTCGGCGCAATGAATGAGTGGGTGTCCTACTACGAGCGCGTGTTCGGGATGACCGAGATGATCCACTTCACCGATGAGGCGATCTCGACCGAGTACTCGGCGCTGATGTCGAAGGTTGTGACGAACGGCAACGGCCGCGTCAAGTTCCCGATCAACGAGCCCGCTGAGGGGCGTCGCAAGTCGCAGATCGACGAGTACCTCGAGTTCTACGAAGGTCCCGGCGCGCAGCACATCGCACTGACGACCGACGACATCGTCCGCACGGTTGGCGAACTGGGCCGCCGTGGCATCCACTTCCTGCGCACGCCCGACAGCTACTACGACGGGGTGCCCGAGCGCGTGGGCGAAATCGGCGAGTCGCTCGACGACCTGCGTCGGCTGGGGATCCTCGTCGACCGCGATGACGAGGGGTACCTACTACAGATCTTCACGGCACCGCTTGGCGACCGTCCGACGATCTTCTTCGAGATCATCGAGCGTCACGGCGCGCGCGGCTTCGGAGAGGGCAACTTCAAGGCGCTGTTCGAGGCGATCGAGCGCGCGCAGGAGCTCCGAGGGAACCTCTGATGCGCTACGTCGCGCGCGGCGTGGTGCCGGCCAAGCGCCACGCTCAGTTCCGAGACAACGGACGGCTGCTCGTCGAGGAGGTGATGGGTTATGAGGGCTTCTCGGGCAACGAGTCGATCCTCTATCACCACCATTCGCCGTGCCGGATCCACGAGGTGGGAGGGTTTCACGAGCTCGCCCGCGGGGAGTGGACGCCCGATACCCACGTCCACCGGCTCGCCAGCCTGAACGACGTTCAGGCCGGCGGCGATCCGCTCGCCGGCCGCCGGCTCCTGATGTTCAACTGCGACCTCGAGGTGTGGCTGGCGAAGCCCACGGCGTCGCTCGAGGGCTTTTACCGCAATGGCGAGGGCGACGAGGTCCTCTACATCCATCGTGGCGGCGGCACGCTGCAGACGGTCTTCGGGCGCGTCCCTTTCCGTGAGAAGGACTACGTGGTGATCCCGCGCGGAACGACCCACAGCTACGAGCTCGAGCCGGGCGTCGACCAGTTCTGGCTCTGCTTCCATACGCCGGGCGAGCTCGAGCTGCCAGCGCGCTACCGCAACCGCTACGGGCAGCTCCTCGAGCACGCGCCCTACTGCCAGCGCGATTTCCGCCCCCCGGAGGAGCTCGAAAGCTGGGACGAGGACGGCGAGTACGCGCTCACCGTGCGGGTCCGGGGAGGCTTGCAGGAATACGTGCTCGACCGTCACCCCTTCGACGTGGTCGGCTGGGACGGCTACGTCTGGCCCTACGCATTCAACGCGGAGGACTTCGAGCCCCGCACCGGACGTTTCCACCTGCCGCCTCCCACGCACCAGACGTTTCAAGGCCAGGGGTTCGTCATCTGCACGTTCGCGCCGCGCCCGCTCGACTGGGATCCGACGGCCGTGCCGCTGCCGTACCACCACTCGAACATCCAATCCGAAGAGGTGATGTTCTACGCCGAAGGCGACTATGCGGCACGCAAGGGCGTCGACATCGGTTGCGTCACGCTCCATCCGTCGGGCCTCCCGCACGGACCACAGCCGGGCACGGTCGAGCAGGCACTCGGCGCCAAGGCGACAAACGAGCTCGCGGTCATGTGGGACACCTTCCGACCGCTCACGCTGACCCCCCTCTGGCGCGAGCACGACGACCCCGACTACGCATACTCGTGGAACCCCGAGCGGCTCGGGCGCGATCCGCGTGGTGTCGGCGCTGCGGGTCGTGTGGAGGCTGCGGGTGGTGTCGGCGCTACGGCTGGTGCGGAGGCGGTCGCGGTCACCGGGCCGTCGGCCTGAGCCGCGGTGGCGACGGAGCCGCGGAGCTCGGAGCGCAGGGGCGGGGAGCGGGTCGCAGAAGGGACCTGGGTGCCAGGAGCCGACGGCTCCGGGTTCGGGATCGAGCACCTGCCCTACGGGGTCGTCCGCCCTACCGGTGAGGCGCCGCGCGTCGCGGTACGTATCGGCGATCGGGCGCTGGACCTGGCGGTGCTCGCCGACGCCGGGCTGCTCGCGCTGCCCGGGCTGTCCGCGAGCGCGCTGCGCGCGCCGGCGCTCAACGGCTTCCTTGCGCTCGGGCGGGACGTCTGGTCCGAGACGCGGGCGCGCTTGATCGAGCTCCTCGACGTGCGCGGCCCGGGGGCGAGCGATGTCGGAGCGCTCGGCGAGCGCGCGCTCGTCCCGCTGGCGGAGGTCGAGGCATTGCTGCCGGTGGCGGTCGGAGACTACGTCGACTTCTACTCCTCGCTCGAGCACGCCTCCAATCTCGGGCGGATCATGCGCCCTGGCGGGGACCCCGTGCTGCCCAATTGGCGCCACCTTCCGGTCGCCTATCACGGCCGTGCCGGCAGCATCGTCGTCAGCGGCACGCCGATCCGGCGGCCGTGCGGGCAGCGCCCGCCGCACGCGCCGTCCGAGGTTCCGAGCTTCGGGCCCGAGCGCCAACTGGACTTCGAGCTCGAGCTCGGATTCGTCACGGGCCCCGGCCTCCCCTCCGGCGCTCGGATTCCAGCCGCGGTCGCCGACGAGCACATCTTCGGCTTCCTGCTCCTCAACGACTGGAGCGCGAGAGAGATCCAGCGCTGGGAGGCGCAGCCGCTCGGTCCGTTCCTCGGTAAGTCGTTTGCCACCTCGGTCGCGGCGTGGATCACGCCGCTCGAAGCGCTCGCCGCCCATCGAGTGCACGGAGCTCCGCAGGATCCGCCGCCGCTCGCCTATTTGCACACCGACGAGCCGTGGGCGCTCGAGATCGACCTCGAAGTGGCAATCGTCCCCGCCGGTTCGCGGGTCGAGCTGACGCTCAGTCGTACGAACGCGCGCGAGCTGTACTGGAACGCGGCGCAGCAGCTGACTCACGCGACCTCGGGCGGCTCCGCTCTGCGCGCCGGCGATCTCTTCGCCTCAGGGGCGATCTCGGGACTTGACCCAGGAAGCTACGGCAGCCTGATCGAGCTCACCTCGGGCGGCAGCACCGCGCTCCAGGTCGGCGACGGGAGTCGGACATTTCTCGAAGACGGTGACACCGTGATCATGCGGGCCGTCGCCGCCGGTGGCGACCGCCGCCCGCGGCTCGAGCTCGGCGAGGTGAGCGGCACCGTCCTCGCCGCTGCCGAGGACTGATAACGCTCTGGCGCAGGATCGCCGCCACCGCCGGCTGAGCGAGTCCGGCCGCGGGATGCCGCCACCGCTGGCTCAGCGAGTCCGGCTGTGGGAGTGCCCTGGCAGCGTGGCGCTCATCCCCGGCGCCCGCCCCGCCGTAGCGCTCCCCATACCATCCGCCTTGAGGTGGCGATGGCAAGCGAGATCGAGTTCCGCGCAGCGAGTGTCGACGCCGGCCCGGGGGGCGCGCTCGCCCAGGCGATGCGTGAGGAGATCGCGGATCTCTACGACGGCTTGGAGTTGGACGGACCGTCGATGCCGAGGGCCGGCCTGGCGGAGCTCAGCCCTCCCGGGGGCGCCTTCATCGTCGGCTGGCGAGACGGCATAGCCGTCTGCTGCGGCGGGCTCAAGCGCCTGAGCGAGGGCATCTGCGAGATCAAGAAGATGTACGTCGTGCCGACCTTGCGCGGACAGGGCGTCGCGCGGACGCTCCTCCACGCGCTCGAGCGCACCGCGCTAGGGCTCGGATACGCGGTCGCCCGGCTGGACACGGGGCCCAAGCAGCTTCACGCCCAGGCGCTCTACGCGTCCGAGGGCTATGAGGCCGTGGAGGACTTCAACGGCAATCCGGTGGCTGTCTTCTGGGGCGAGAAGCGGCTGAGGGGGCCCGGTCCATCCAGTCGCCAAGGCGGTCGCGGAAGGCGTTGGATCCAATGGTGATCGTGCCGCCGTCCGATGCAGTGGAGCTAGTCGGGCTCGAACCGACGACCTTCGCGCTGCCAGCGCGACGCTCTCCCAGCTGAGCTATAGCCCCTTCGAAGTCGAAGTCATCGGCAAGGGTAATGCATGCGCGCTGGCCTTTGCGAGGCGGCGTCAGTCGAAGATGCACCCGGTGCATGCCCGCGACACGCCCCGCGGGCAGCAGGAAGGCTCGGTCAAGTTCGCCGCAATAGACGCCGAACAGATCGACCTCACCTTCGGTGTCCGTCGTGGACGTAGCCCTGTGAGGAGAGCCTTGAGGCACCCCCTACTCCGGCGGGATGAACTCCGGGATATCCAGTCCGTCGACATCTGTCGGCCCCTCGAGCACGACGCCACGTCCTCGCCGACCCGTGCCCGATTCCCGCTCGCTCTCGCCGGGCGTTGTAATCCGGCTCGCGCCGTCGTCGACGCGGTCGAGCCCGGCGACCATACGGGAGTGGATCGCCTGGACGTCGCGCAGCAGACGCTCGGCGTTCGACCGCAGCGAGTCGCCCAGCTCGCGCAGGTTCTGCACCAGCTCGAGGCCCTCCGAGTGGACATCGGCGGTCGCGATGCGCGCCTGGCCCAGGAGCTCGCGCGATTGCGCCTGCGCCTTGGCGAGGTTCGCCTCTGCCTGCTCCTGCGCCCGCGCCAGGATCGTCAGGGCCTCTGAATTCGAGGCCGCCTTCGCGTCCTCGCCTTCCTCGCGTGTCCGGTTGGCGTCCTCGTACGCTTTCGCAAGGATCTCCTGCGCCTCCGTCGTCGCGACCGTCTTCGCGTGCTCGGCCTCCTCACGGGCCAACCTGCCGATCTCGTTCGCCTCCTCCTCGGCCGCCTGCACCCGGTTCTCGGCGGCGCGCTCGCCTTCGGCGATCCGCTCGCGCATCCTCGCCTCGGTCTCGGCGCGGACCCGTTCGGCGGCCTGCTCGGCGGCGGCGAGGATCGTCCCGACGCGATCGGCAGCCGCGGCGGCGCGGACGCGAGACCGCATGGAGGCGGCGGCAGCGGGGCTCACGGGAGTCTCGCCGGGCGCGATCGGGGCGGCAGGATTGGCCGCATGCGCCGGCCCTTGTTGGGCCGGCTCGCTGGTCTCGGCAGATCCTCGCGGGCTATCCGCGCGTTCTGGCATGGCGCCCATCGTAGTGAGCAAGTTCGGTCTGCCACGCAAGAAACCGGCCAGCCATCCCCACCGGTCGCACACTCGCGGACCTTCGGATAGTCACTAACCTCAGGAGCGATGACGGAGCGGCGCTACGACCCGAAGACGATCGAGCCCAAGTGGCAGGAGATCTGGGCCCGTGAGCGCACCTGGGAGGTGTCCAACGAGCCCGACGAGCGCGAGAAGTCCTACGTGCTCGAGATGCTCCCCTACCCCAGCGGCGAGCCGCACATCGGTCACTTGAAGAACTACGCGCTCGGCGACGCGATCGCCCACTTTCATCGCCGTACGGGCTGCCGGGTGCTCCACCCGATGGGTTACGACGCGTTTGGCCTGCCTGCCGAGAACAACGCGATCATCACGGGCGTACATCCCCGTGAAGCCACCAACCGGTCGATCGCCGCCTATCGTCACTGGTTCCACCGCTGGGGCATCTCGATCGACTGGTCTCGAGAGTTCGCCACCCACGAGCCCACCTATTACCGCTGGACACAGTGGATCTTTCTGCGGATGCTCGAGCGCGGGCTCGCCTACCGCAAGGAGGCCGCGGTCAAATGGTGCCCCCACGATGCCACGGTGCTGGCCAACGAGCAGGTCATCGACGGCCACTGTGAGCGTTGCGGAGCGCTTGTCGAGGTACGTCAGCTCGAGCAGTGGTTCTTCCGAATCACCGATTACGCCGATCGGTTGCTGGACGATCTCGACGGCATCGACTGGCCCGAGTACGTCAAGACGATGCAGCGCAACTGGATTGGTCGCAGCAAGGGCGCCGAGGTGGCCTTCCGCTGTGAGGAGCTGGGGATCGACTATCCGGTTTTCACCACGCGCCCGGACACGCTGTTCGGAGCGACGTTCTTCGTCATGGCGCCCGAGCATCCGGACGTGTTCCGTCTCGTCGCCGGAACCGAGCACGAGTACGCGGCGCACGAATATGTCAACCGGTCCCTGAACGAGTCGGTGCAGGAGCGAGGCGATGCGGAGAAGCCGAAGACCGGTGTCGCGCTCGGCCGGACGGTGACGAACCCCGTCAACGGCGAGCAGATCCCGATGTACGTCTCGGACTATGTGCTGATGGAGTACGGAACCGGAGCGATCATGGCGGTCCCGGCCCACGACGAGCGCGACTTCTCATTCGCGCAGGCGTTCGGGCTGCCGATTCGGCGGGTGGTGGGCACCGACGAGGCGCTCCCCTACACCGGCGACGGGCCGATGATACATTCGAGTCCTCGCTTCGACGGGATGCACAACCGCGACGCCTACGAGGCGATCGTCGCCTGGCTCGACGTCGAAGCCAAGGGCCACCCTTCGGTCAGCTATCGCCTGCGAGACTGGCTCCTGTCGCGCCAGCGCTACTGGGGCTGCCCAATCCCGATCGTCTACTGTGAGGGCTGCGGCATCGTCCCGGTGCCCGATGAGGATCTCCCCGTCGAGCTGCCGGAGATCGAGGACTACCATCCGAAGGGCCGCTCGCCACTCGCCACCGCTGAGGACTGGGTCAACACCACCTGCCCGTCATGCGGCGGCCCGGCCCGGCGCGAGACCGACACGATGGATACGTTCGTCGACTCGTCGTGGTACTTCCTGCGCTACTGCGACGCGCGCAACGACGAGGCCGCCTGGGACCCGGAGGTGCTGAGTCGCTGGATGCCCGTCGACCAGTACATCGGCGGGGTCGAGCACGCGATCCTGCACTTGATGTACGCGCGCTTCTTCGTCAAGGCGCTCGCGGACATGGGTCTGGTCGACGTCCAAGAGCCCTTCAAGGCGCTGTTCACCCAGGGGATGATCATCGGCGCCGACGGCAACAAGATGTCCAGCTCGAAGGGGAACGTCGTCGCGCCGGCGAGCATCGTCGATCGCTACGGCGCCGACGCGGCGCGCGGTTATGTCCTCTTCATCGGTCCGCCGGATCAAGATGCCGCCTGGTCGGACACCGGGGTCGACGGAGTGGAGCGGTTCCTAGCGCGACTGTGGCGGCTCGGGGACGGCTTCGCGCACGACACTGCCGGACTCGAACCCGCCGCCCCGGCCCCCGCCGAGCAGCCGCCTGAGCCCGAAGGCGCGGCGCTGACGCTCGTCCGCAAGGCCAACTGGGCGATCGAGAAGGTGACCGGCGACATGACCGGGCGGTTCGCCTTCAACACGGCGATCGCGGCGATCATGGAGCTCGTCAACGAGGTCTACCGACATCCGGATGCCGACCCCGCAGCTCGGCGCTTTGCCACCGCGACGGCGGCGTCGCTGGTGTTCCCGTTCGCCCCCCATCTCGGCGCCGAGGTATACGAAATGCTGACCGGCCGGCGCGTGTGGGAGGAGCCTTGGCCGGCGGCCGATCAGACGATGCTCCGGGCCGAGACGTTCATGCTCGTGTGCCAGATCAACGGCAAGGTCCGCGACCGCGTCGAGGCATCCACCGGCGCCCCGCGCGACGAGCTCGAGCAACTGTGCCTCGAAGCTCCGAACGTCCGCGCCCGCCTCGACGGCCAGGAGGTCGTGAAAGTGATCGTGGTCCCCGACAAGCTGGTCAACGTCGTCGTGCGGTAGCGATGGCGGCGTCGGCGCCCTCTGCAGCGATAACGGCGTTGGTGCCCTATGTGGCGATCGTGGGCGCCGCCGAGGCCAGCGCTGAGGAGCTAGCGGCGGCTGAGGCCGTCGGGGCGCTGCTGGGCGGGGCGGGTGCCGTGGTGGTGTGCGGCGGGATGGGCGGCGTGATGGCGGCCGGATGCCGGGGCGCGAGGGAGGCGGGGGGGACCGCAGTCGGCATCCTGCCAGGACTGGATCGCAGCGTGGCGAATCGGTGGGTCACGGTCGCGATCACCACCGGCCTCGGCGAACTGCGCAACGGGGTGATCGTCCGGTGCTCCGATGCCGTGATCGCAATCGGCGGCGCGTACGGCACGCTGTCAGAGGTTGCGCTCGCGCTGAACACGGGGGTGCCGGTCGTCGGCCTGGGGACGTGGGAGATCGACGGGATCGAGCACATGGGCTCTCCCGCGGAGGCCGTCGCCCGGGCACTCGAGCTCGCTCAACGGTGAGCGCAGCCCTAGGCAGGCTCTGATGGCCGTGGTGTTCGCCGTCTCGGCAGACACTTGCCGACTGAGGCGGACGTTCCGTGTCGGCAGACGCTTGCCGATAGGGCTGACGTGGGATTGTGTGCCGGGCTGCGGCGCGCGCGCACGTTCCGCGCGAGTTGCGCGCTGGGCGCGGCCGGCCGTCGTCCGCGGCTCATAGACTTGGATCGGTGCCCTCGTTCAAGCCCGCGTATCTGATCCACGGCGACGACCACGGCCGGATCGGCGAGCGGCGCGCCAGGCTGCGCGCGCTCGCGGAGATCCAGGGCGGCGCGCAGGGAGTCGAGCTCCTCGAGGGTGACGCCGCGACCCCGGACGCCGTTGCGGCTGCGCTCAGCGCGATGACGTTCGCGCTGGGGCGGCGGTTCATCGTCATCGATGGGGTTGAACGCTGGAAGGACAAGGATCTCGATCCGCTCGACGCGGCGCTTGCGCACATGCCGCCCGACACAACTGTCGCGTTCTTCGCGCGCGAGGAGGGAAGGCTGAAGGCCCCGGCACGGCTGGTCGCGGCCGTCCGGAGAGCCGGCGGCGACGTCGCCGCGGAGGCGACCGTGAAGCCGTGGGAGCTGCCCAAATGGGTGGCGGCGCGCGCGCGCGAGCTTGGCCTCGAGCTCGAGAGCGGTGCCGCACGCGCTTTCGTGGCGCACGTCGGTGAGCGCCAGCAGCGCCTGCTCCGCGAACTCGAGAAGCTGGCGCTCGAGCTAGGCCCGGGCGGGCGGATCGGGATCACCGAGGTAGAGGAGCGGGCCGCGCGATCGGCCGAGCTCCGGGCGTGGACGCTCGCCGATGCGCTCGTCGCCGGCGACGAGGCCGATGCGACCCGGTCCTTCCTCGCCCTGCGCGCCCAGGGGGAACGGGTATCGGGCCTGCTCTATCTGATCGCGCAGCGTCTGCGCGCCGCGCTCGAAGTCGCACGAGCTCTCGAGGCCGGCGGGTCCGCCGCCGAGGTCAAGCGGGGTCTACGGATGCCCTCCCGGGCCGCCGACCGGTTGATCTCGGATGCGGGTCGCACCGGCGCCGGGAAGCTCCGTCGCGCGCTCGAGGTGATCGCCGACCTCGAGCTCTCCTCGCGCGGCGGGGGTGCGGGCAGCGCGAGCGAGGACACCGGGGCGCTGCTCGCGATCCGGCGGATCGCGGGTGACGGGCAGGCTCGCGCATGAGGTGATCGACTGACGCGCCGCCCTGCGCCCTATGCGCTGCGACGCAGGCTGACGTGCCGCTACGCGTCGGGTGCGCTGCGACGCAGGCTGACGTGCCGTGCGGTTATGCGTCGGGTGCGCTGCGACGCAGGCGCGCGGCGCGGGACTTCTTGCGGGCGCCGGTATTGCGGTGCAGGGAGCCGCGCTTGACTGCCTTGTCGATCGTCTGCACGAGCTCGCGGTGCTCGGTCTCCGCCGCCGCGTCGTCACCTCCCGCCACGGCCGCCTCGAGGCGGTGGAAGTAGGTCTTGATCTTCGACGTGTAGCGGCGGTTTTCCAGGCGCTCGCGCTCGGCGCGGACGATCCGCTTCTTTTGGGAGTGAATGTTGGCCATGACAGCAAGCAGCCGCGGTGTCATGGCGCGGCGCCCGCGTACTATAGCGCGCTCGTGTCAGGTGAGACCAACGCTCCCGGAGCGACGGACGCGCCGCCGCCGCACCGCCGGCGGGTAGCCCGCAACACCGCGATCTTCGCGGTAGCGACGGGACTCTCCCGAATCGCGGGGCTCGTGCGGGAAGTCGTCGCCGCCAGCTACTTCGGCACCGGCGGTCCGGCGTCCGCGTTCACGATCGCTTCGCAGATCCCGAACCTGATGTCGAATCTGTTCGCGCAAGCCGCCTTGTCGGCCGCGTTCGTGCCGGTATTCACGGATCTCCTGCAGCAGGGCAAGAAGCGCGAGGCGTTCCGGCTCGCGTCGACGCTGTTCTGGATCATCCTGATCGTCCTCGGCGGGCTGACGGCGCTCGGCATCCTCGGCGCGGGGGTGATCATGCCGCTGTTCACGGGCAGCACCTTCAACGCGGCGCTCAACCATCTCACCGCTGGCCTCGCGCAGGTGTTGTTCCCGGTCGTGCTCCTGCTCGGCCTGACCGGCCTCCTCGTCGGGATCCTGCAGTCCTACGACGAGTTCACGATCCCCGCGATCGCACCCGCGGTCTGGAACTTGGTGATCCTCGTGGGTCTCGTCAGCCTGCACTCACGCTTCCACGGCGGCGACCGACTGTACGCGTACGCGATCGCCTGGCTGGTCGCGACGGTTGTGCAGATGCTGATGGTCGCCTCCGCGCTGCGGAGGATCGACTTTCGCCTCGGGTTCTCGATCGACTGGCGCGATCCGCGCGTCGGCCAAGTATTCGTGCTCATGTTGCCGGTGACGATCGGACTCGGGATCGTCAACCTCGACCAGCTGCTCAACACCGTCTTCGGCGCGCTCGTCTCGGTCAACGCGCCGCGCGCGATCGACAACGCGTTCCGGATCTACATGCTGCCCCAGGGGATGTTCAGCGTCGCCGTCGCAACCGTCCTCTTTCCCACGCTCAGCCGACTTGCCAACCGGCGCGACGTGGCCGAGATGCGCCGCGCGGTCGGGAACGGGATGCGCCAGATCAATCTGCTGCTGATCCCTTCTGCGGCCGTCCTGATCGTGCTCGCGACCCCGATCACGCGGCTCGTCTACCAGCGCGGTCATTTCAACGCGTACTCCACCCACCTGGTATCGATCGCCCTCTTCTGGTTCGCCTTCAGCCTCCCGTTCGGCGGCATCAACCTGTTGCTCACGCGGACCTTCTTCGCGGTCAAGCGGCCCTGGATCCCGACCCGCCTGGCGGCGTTGAACATGGTGGTGGACATCATCGTCAGCGTGGCCCTGTACAAACCGCTCGGGATCGCCGGCCTCGTGATCGGAACGGCTCTGGCGAACGCGGTGATGACGGCGCTGCAGCTGCGGCGGCTGCGCATCGGCCTCAACGGCCGCCTCGAGGGGGCGCAGACGCTGATGATCACGATGCGCATCCTCGTTGCCTCCGGGATCATGGCCGCGGTCGCGTGGCTGGTGTGGAAGGGTCTTGACGGCGTGGTCGGGACCGATCTGATCGGCCAGCTCATCTCGGTTGGGTTCGCGCTCACCGTCGCCGGGGCCCTGTACACCAAGCTCGTGCTCGCGATGCGGATCCCCGAGGCGCGGCAGATCGAGCACCTCGTGCTGGGAAGACTGCGTGGGGCTCGAGGCTGAGGAGAGGAGGGCGGCGGCGGCCGAGGTGGGCGGCGGCGGCGGGTGGCGGCGGGTGTCTGAGGCGGGTGGCGGCGGGCGGCGGCGGGTGGCGGCGGGTGGCGGCGGGTGGCGGCGGGCGGCGGCGGCGGGTGTCTGAGGTGGGCGGCGGCGGCGGGCGGCGGCTGGTGTGCCTCGTCGCGTGACGGGTGATCGCCTCATTAAGGGGCTCGCGCCGACTGGTCGTGGGGGGTGTGGCGACTGGTGATGAATAATCCTCACTGGGATGCACCTCGGCGCGCATTCTGCGCCGAAGCGCCCACCGTCTGGGCCGATGTGGCCGGGCTGACACAGCGGTGTGACTCAGCGTCGACGATGGCCCGGCCCGGCGTTGGCTCGGCGCGCCCCCGGAGGGGCGCCTCAGGGCAGCTGGTGTCCGGCCCCCCAGCCGGAGTGGTACGCGAGCGTGCGCACGGAGGAGACGACGTGGATGCTCACGAACGCGAGTGCCACGGTCAGCGCGAGCGCGGCGATGATCGCGCGGGCACGGCGGACGAAGAGCAACGGCAGGCCGCCCGCGGCGAGCAACTCGAGGACGGACGCCTCGTGCGCGACGCGCAGCTGCGGGCCGTCGTGGAGCATGAGCAGCGCTTCGCCAGCGAGCGCCCCGCTGACGAGCGCCACCGCGACGCCGCGGCCGACGCCTCGCAGGCTCCGCGTCAACGCGCCCGCGACGCCGAACGCCGCTCCGGCGAGCGCGCCGATCGTTCCCCACAGCGCCACCATCTCGACTCCGTACCGTCGACTGGCGCGGTGCTCGACACCGACCTTGAGTGCGTAATAAGTGACGACCGCCGCGACCATGGCGAGCGCGCCGGCGACGGCGGCCCGGCGCGGTGCCCGCAGCAGCGCGCCGATCATGAACGGGATGAGCAGCCACGGGACGCCGAGGCGCAGCAACCAACCCGCCGGCGTGCCGACGTGGATGCCGATTCTCGCCGCCGCGCCGAGAGCGATTCCGGATACGGCGGCCAGCGCGAGGTGTGGCGGGCGGACGGCCATCACCTCATGGTGGCACGCCGGTGGGCGCGGCCCGGCGACGCGCCGGTGAGCGCCCCGTGGGAATGACCCGCGGGCGGTCGGTGGGCGCCTGGCGGGCACGACCTGAAGGCGGTTGCTGGGCGCCTGGCGGGGACGGGCCGCCCGGCGGGGATGGGGCGCCTGGCGGGCCGCGCCCGCCGGCGCCCTGCCTTCAGTCCTTGCTGACTGCGTCCTTGGCCTTGTCGGCGACATCGCCGATCTTTTCCTTGACCGCGCCTGATGCACGGTCGATCTTGCCCTCGCGCTTGAGCGCGTCGTCGTTGGTCAGGTCTCCCGCGGCCTGCTTCGCGCGACCCTTGAGGTCGTCGATCTTCTCATCGGTCATGGTCGTCCTTTCGTGGGTGGTTTTCCTTCTACCCCGCTGGGAGTGCACTAACCGCCGCGAGCGGATCGTTCAATGGACGCGAGCGCGAGCGTGGATTACGATCCCTGACCTCAGCCGCGCCGGCCGGAGAGGGAGGGCTCATGCCGCAGGTCCAGAGAAAGCTTGCCACGCTCGCCGCAGCGATGGTGGCTGTCGTGGTGCTGGTGGCCGTCGTGGTCCTGGGTTCATCCGCCGCTGCGTCGGACGCCCGGCGATCGTCTCCTGTCGCCACGGCGGCAGGAGTCTCGCCTATCCCTCCCGCGACCGTTACCGCGACGCTGCTCACCCGGCTTCCCGGCACGCTTGCGCGGGGAGCGGCGGTGCGCTCCGCCGAGCTCGGTGTGCGGGCGTTCACCAACGCTCGGCGAGGGTTTGCGCTTGCGAACCTGCGCAGCGGGACGTATCCGGCGGCCACCGTGGACGGGGGAAAAATCTGGCGCGTCGACGGTCCGCCGTTCTGGATTCCCGCGGCTGACGCCCCCGCCGTGGTCACACGGGTAGGAGCTGGCGACCCGGACACCTACTTTGCGTGGGGCGGACCGGGTGGCGGTACCGCGGTCGACGTCAGTGCCGACGGCGGCACGCGCTGGTGGCAGGCATATCTGGGAAGCGTGCTGATGGCGGTCGTCGCCGGCGGGGACGGGCGGCTCGTCGCCCTCGCCCAGAACCCGGAAAGCGTCAACCGCTTCTCGACCGGCGTGACCTGGGTATACATCTCCACTGACGACGGCCACCACTGGCGCTACAGCACTCGCTTTGGCGCTGGCGGCTAGCCCCCCAAGGCCGGGCCCCGCGGGCGCTCGCGACGCGGCAGCCGCCCGGCCGCGCCGAGGCGCGCCCCGCGCGGGCGCCGCGCCGCGCCGCGCGCCGCTCGCTCGGATCTCGGCCAACGGTCGCGAGAGCCGCGAAGCGGTGGTAGCGCGTCACGGCTCAGACCGGTCCAGAATCGGTCAACTCTAACCTTGGTCGGAATGCCCGATCAGGCGCACATCCGCAACTTCTCGATCATCGCCCACATCGACCACGGCAAGTCGACGCTGGCGGACCGGATCCTCGAGCTCACCCACACCGTGGATCCGCGCGCGATGCGCGCCCAGATGCTCGATTCGATGGACCTCGAGCGCGAGCGCGGGATCACGATCAAGGCGCAGGCCGTGCGCGTCTCCTACACGGCGGGCGACGGGCAGACCTATCAGCTGCATCTGATCGATACGCCCGGGCATGTCGACTTCACCTATGAGGTGTCACGCTCGCTGGCGGCGTGCGAGGGCGCGCTGCTCGTCGTCGACGCATCCCAGGGGGTGGAGGCCCAGACGGTCGCGAACACCTACCTGGCGATCGAGTCCGGGCTCGAGCTGATCCCGTGCCTGAACAAGGTCGACCTGCCGGGGGCCGAGCCCGAGCGGGTCGCCGAGGAGATCGCCGAGCTGCTCGGAGAGCCCGCCGACGATGTGCGGCGGATCAGCGCCAAGACCGGCGAGGGCGTCACCGAGGTGCTTGATGAGCTGATCGCGCGCGTCCCACCCCCCAGCGGCGATCCCGACGCCCCGCCCCGGGCGCTGATCTTCGACTCCGAGTTCGACCAGTACCGCGGCGTGATCGCCTACATCCGCGTCGTCGACGGTTCGTTCACCAAGGGCGAGGCGATCCGCGCGATGCAGGCCGGGACGGAGGCCGACATCGACGACATCGGCTTCTTCACGCCCGAGATGATCTCGACGCCGGCCTTGCACGCCGGAGAGGTCGGCTTCCTGACCACGGGCATCAAGGACGTGACGAAGCTGCGGGTGGGGGACACCCTCACCGTCAAGGCGCGGCGGGCGAGCGAGCCGCTCCCGGGGTACAGAGAGGTCAAGCCGATGGTCTTCTGCGGGCTGTTCCCGATCGAGTCCGATGCCTATTCCGACCTGCGCGACGCGCTCGAGAAGCTGACGCTCAACGACGCCGCGCTGTCGTGGGAGCCGGAGACCTCGGATGCGCTCGGGTTCGGCTTTCGCTGCGGCTTCCTCGGTCTGCTGCACATGGACATCGTGCGCGAACGGCTCGAACGCGAGTATGACCTCGAGCTGCTCGCGACGATGCCGAGCGTCGAGTACGAGGTGACGCTCACCAACGGCACCGTCGTCCCCGTGCACTCGCCCAATGACATGCCCGACCCGACGAAGGTGGCGGAGGTGCGCGAGCCGTACATCCGCGCCTCGATCCTCAGCCCCAAGGAGTACATCGGCCAGATCATGGAGCTCTGCCAGGAGCGTCGCGGCGAACACGCGGGGATGCACTACCTCTCGGCCGAGCGCCTCCAGATCACCTACGACCTGCCACTGGCCGAGATCGTGCTCGACTTCTTCGACCAGCTGAAGTCACGCACCCGGGGATACGCGTCGCTCGACTACGACCTGATCGGGCTGCGTGAGTCGGACCTGGTCAAGCTTGACATCCTGCTCGCGGGCGAGCCGGTCGACGCGCTGTCGATGCTCGTGCACCGCTCGAAGGCCGCCGACATCGGGCGCACGATGACCGAGAAGCTCCGCCAGAAGATCCCGCGCCAGCAGTACGACGTCCCGATCCAGGCGGCGATCGGGTCGCGGATCGTCGCCCGCGAGACGATCAAGGCGTACCGCAAGGACGTGATCGCCAAGTGCTATGGAGGCGACATCTCGCGCAAGCGCAAGCTCCTCGAGCAGCAGAAGAAGGGCAAGCAGCGGATGAAGCAGGTGGGGAGGATCGAGGTGCCACAGGAGGCGTTCCTCGCCGTCCTCGAGCTCGGTGAAGGGCGCTAGCGCGCGGCCGGCCCGCGGCCTCGCCCGGGAATGTGCCCGGGGAACAACGACTTCCCGTGCGCCGGTGGCTTCTGAACGACCACCCAGCCGAGCGCGGCGCAGAGCGCCAGGATCACAAGCAGGCCGGCGATCGCCGAACCGGCCATGAACAGCTGAGGCCCGAGGTGAGGCCCCTGATGAGTGAATGGTCCGGCGCCGCCGCGCCCGACGTGCCCGCTCGCCTGGAACGACGACTGTCGGGCCGCGGCGGCCAGCGCCGCGAGCAGGGCTGCGAGCACGATCGCGACCGGGACTACCGTGCGGGCCGGGATCAGCGCCCTCGACCGCCCGCGGCTTGGCGCGACGTCGGGCGGCAGGTCGGCCACGAGCCGGTCGAGCTCCCCGTACGTGCGCGCGGAGAACACCGCCCCCAGCCGATCTTCGAGCTCGTCGGCAAACAGCCGTCCCTCAGCCGAGGCACGCCGTAACTGCTCGGCGATCCGCTCCCGGTCGGAGTCTGAAGCCCGGAGCACTGGCCGCGTCTCCATCGCGCCCTTAAGGCTAGCGCGTGCCGATCTCCCCGGCGCCGGGCCGCGACGCTCGTAGCGCCAGCGCGAGCTCGAAGCGGCCCTCGGCATCGTCGAACTCGGCGCCGAGGAGCTCACGCAGCCGCGCGACCCGGTAGCGGACCGTCTGCGGGTGCACGACGAGGTCAGCGGCGGTCTCGGGGACGCTGCCGTGGCGGGCCAGCCACGCGGCGAGCGTCGTCTCCATCCGCTCTCGTTGCATCGGCGTCAGGCCGTCGAGCGCGGCGAGCCGGCGCGAGGCGAGGTCGCCGAGCGCGGACGGATCGGCGTGGACGACGAGCGCTGCCAGGTGCTCGTCGCTGTCGGCCAGCCCTTCGGGCGAGATCACGCCGGCCGCCTGCAGTGCCGTACAGCGGATCGCGCGGTCGTAGCTGGCGTGCGCCCGCTCGAGCGTCACGGTCGGTCCGAGCGCCGCGGTTCTCGTGCCGAGCGCCCGGGCGATCCGGTCGCGCCGGCCGGGCGCGTCCGGGTCGGGGATGAGGATGACGACGTACTCGTCGATCCGTCCCGCGAGGGCCCCCTCGCCGATGAGTGCGGCGAGCCGCTCGGGGTTGCGGTGGCCGCAGACGAGGACCCCAAGCCGGCGCGGCGCCGTCCACGCGAGCGTCGCCGCGAGGCGTTCGATGTCCTCGCCGCCTCCGGAAACGACGGCGCGGACGAGCGCGCTGTGGCGGCGCTGGCGCTCACCGGCGTCGACCGTCTGCTCGCGTGCGAAGCCCTCGACGGACTCCGCCGAGAGCTCGTCGATGTAGGCGAAGATGGCTTCGGCGAGCAGGGCCTGGGTGCTGCCGTCGACGCCGGCGGCTCGGGCCGCGGCGGAGAAGCGCCGCCACGCGACGCGAGCGCCGATGCGATAGGCGAGCTGAAGGGCGTCGAGCCCGCGTCCGGCACGGAGCTCGCCGCGGCCGAGCGCGAGGTAGACCTCGCGGCCCGGCCGTTCGGCCGGCACCGGGTGGCCCATCTGGTCGAGGAACTGGCCCAAGCCCTGCTCGATCGCAGTGTGCACGCCACGTCCGAAGGCGCCGCGCATGGGGCGCCGGTACGCCGGAATCGCGGTGACGATCGCGCGGATGATCTCCTCGGCAATCGTGCCGAGCTCGGGCTCGAGGATCGGGCGGAGCTCGGCAGGTACGGCCTGCCAGGGGCGTTCAAGCGGAATTTCTTGTTGCTCTCTCATAAATGGCTGGTGGACTCAGTGGAATGATGGCAAGAATATTGTGTTCCGGATAAGTAGCGTGTCGGTCATGACCAGAACTGAACGCAACGTCAACATCGCCGCTGTCGTGATCCCGTTTCTCGCCGCCATCGCGGCGGGGGTGCTCGCGTGGGGTCATCTGTTACACGCCTACGACCTCGTGATCTTCGGCTTCATGTATGTCGTCACCGCCAGCGGGATCACGGTCGGCTTTCACCGGCTGCTGACCCACCGGGCGTTCGAGACGTACCGCCCGATCCGCTACGCCTTCGCGATCATGGGCTCGATGGCGGTCCAGGGCCCGGTGCTCGACTGGGTCGCCGACCATCGCAAGCATCACGTCTTCCCCGACCAGGAAGGCGATCCGCACTCGCCCCACGTCGGTCAGGGCGCGGGGCTCGGCGGCATGGTCCGCGGTCTCTGGCACGCCCACGTCGGGTGGCTGTGGGAAACCAACGGCCAGGCATCGAAGCGCCGCTACTGCCCTGATCTACTTGAAGACCCCCGCATGCGGCAGATCAGCAAGAGCTTCCCGCTGATCGTGCTGCTGAGCCTCGGGCTCCCGTTCCTCCTCGGGCTGGCCTGGAGCGGCACCCTCGTCGGCGGGCTCGAGGCGTTGGTGTGGGGCGGCCTGCTGCGGATCTTCCTCGTGCACCACGTGACCTGGAGCATTAACTCGATCTGTCACTTCTTCGGTCGCCGGCGCTTCGCGACCGACGACCATTCGACGAACGTTGCCTGGCTGGCCCTGCCGTCGCTGGGAGAGGCGTGGCACCACAACCACCATGCGTTCCCCCGCTCCGCCTTCCATGGCCTGCGCTGGTACGAGCTCGATCCTTCCGGGTGGCTGATCCTGGCGATGCAGAAGCTTGGGCTCGCGTGGGACGTGGTCCGGATATCCCCGGAGCGGGCGCGGGCGAAGCTCGCGTCGGCGTAGGGCGGGCCGGCGGTCGCGGCGCGTGGCCCCGGGGGCGGGTCAGCCGTTCTCGACGCGTGACTCGCGCGCGCAGAGCGCCGCGAGAACGACAGCGACCGCCGCCGCGACCGACCACGTCCGCGTCAGACCCAGGAGCCGCGCCCGGGGCCGGCTCCGGCCTGCCGGTGGGCGTGGTGGGAGCCGCCGTAATGGTCGTGGTGGCGGTGGCCGCCGTAGTGGTAGTGACGGAGGCGGGCACCGTAGCGGTGGTGTCGGTGGCCGACGAGGCACCAGCCGAGAATGGCCCACAGGATCCACACCGTGAACAGGCTGGTGAGCACGAAGATCGCCGCCATCATCATCGGCAGCGCGATCGCCAACCCGATCGCGACGCGCGCAACGGGGTGACTGGGAACTGTGGGTAGCCGACGCGCGGGCCGCGTTCCCGGCAGGTCGGCGACGAGCGCCTCGAGCTCCGCGTAGGTGCGCGCAGCGAGCGCCGCACCCAGGCGTTCATCGAGCTCATCGGTGGCGATCCGACCCTCCGTGGCAGCGGTGCGAAGCTGCTCAGCGACCTGGTCTCGATCTGCGTCTGATGCCCTGAGATGCCCGATCCCGCTCACAAAGCGAAAGCTTAGCGCTGGGGGGAGGTTGGCGGGCGCGAGGGGCTCCCCCCGCCCGCCCGCTTGAGCCGGAGGGTGCGGGGGCGGGGCTGGTTCGTGGGATCTCCGTGGGGTGTTTGGTCGGGTTGGTGGCGGGCGTGGTGGATTCCATGCATGAGAAGGAATGTTAAGAGTGTGTAGGTTGTTACGTTTGATACTTGACCATTAACCGGGCGGACATCAATCTTCACCAAGGCGGGCTGCACCACCTTGAAGGTGGACCAGTAGAGGGGGCGGAGCGGGTGCTCGCCGCAGGTCAGGCCCGGGGCCCAGCCTGCGGCGAGTCCTACCTCCCGGCAAGCGGCGGATCCATGCTCGCGTTCGGTGCCGAGCTCCGGGGTTGCGCCCGGTTGGCTCGACCCGCGCACACCGACGGCCCAGGGCTGCCGGCGTCCACGTGCGCACGCCGACGCAGGATTGCTCCCGCCCGCCGGGCCCCTTAGAGCAGGACGCGCCGGCGAAAGTTGCGCAACCCGAGCGTGAGGAAGAACGCGCAGAACCCGATCAGCACCGGGTAGATGATGTACAGGTGCATGTGTGAGATGCCCTGGGTCAGCCCGGCGCGCATGCCCTCGGCAACGTAGATCAACGGGTTCACCAGGACGAGGATCTGAAGCCAGTGAAAGCCGTCGACCTGGACGGGCGCGAGCCGGGTCCATTGGTAGTAGGTGCCACCGAGGAATACGAGGGGCAAGACGACGAAGCCAAACATCAGGCCGATGTTGCGGGGTTCGAACGTGGTGCCGAGCAGGAGCCCGAGTGACGTCATCGCGACGCACGACAGCGGGATCAGCGTCACGACGATCAGCCAGTGGACGTGCAGGTGCGCGTGGACGCCGGGGGCGTGGACGACGGCGGCGATCGGGAACACGATCACCGCCGCGATCATTCCCTGCACGGCACCCGAGAGCACTTTCGAGACGGCGACCAGCCAGATCGGGCACGGAGCCTGGACTCGGTCCTCGATCTCGCGCGTGTAACCGAATTCGGTCGACAGCTGCATCGCGACGGCCTGGATGCCCTGGAACATGATCGAGATCCCGACGACGCCCGGGACGAGCACGGTGGCGAAGTCCGACTCGGAAGCCGTGCCGTGCCCGGCGCCGACGCCCTGACCGATCTTGGGGAACACGTACAGGAACACGAACACGAGCAGGAACGGCTGGACCAGGGTGCGCACGACGAACTCACCGAAGTTCTTCTTCAACACGACGAGGTCGCGTAGGATCAGCGCTCGGAGCGCGGTGCGGCTTGCCTGCAGCGTCGAGCGGGTGGGCTCGAGCGCGATCGACGTCGATGCCGGGGCCGTGTCCGTGGCGATGTCCGTGGCCGTCATTCGCGGAGCTCCTTGCCGGTGAGGTTGATGAAGACGGTCTCGAGCGTCGGCTCGGCGACGGAGAGGTCGACGAGCTCGAAGCCGCCGTGCTCGGCGGCGGTGACGACGCGCGGCACGATTCGCTCGGAGCCCTGGATGTGCAGCTCGGCACCACCGTCGATGAGCCGCGTGCGGGTGACGCCGGTGACCTCGGCGGCGAGATAGTCGGCGAGCTTGGCGGGATCTCCGTCGGCCTTGACGGTGACGATGGTGTCGGCCGAGACCAAGCGCTTGAGCTCGGCCGGAGTGTCGAGCGCGAGAACCTTTCCGTGGTCCATGATGGCCACGCGGTCGCAGAGCTGGTCGGCCTCCTCCATGTAGTGCGTGGTGAGGAGGATGGTCTGTCCGGCGCCGTGCAGTTGCCCAAGGATCTCCCACAGCGCCAGCCGGCTCTGGGGGTCGAGGCCCGCCGTGGGCTCGTCCATGAACAGCACGGCCGGCCGGTGGAAGATCGCCCGCGCGACCATCAGGCGCTGAGCCATCCCGCCCGACAACGCGAACACCGACGCCTTCGCCCACTTGGTGAGGTGGAACTGCTCGAGCAGCTGATCGGCGATCCGTCGCGACTCCACCGCGGCGATCCCGAACAGGCGGCCGTGAAAATAGAGGTTCTCCCACACGGTGAGCTGGCGGTCCAGCGTGTTCGACTGCGAGACGACGCCGATCAGCTGCTTGGCGAGGGCGGGATGGGCGACAACATCGACGCTGCCCACGTGGGCGCTTCCCGAGGTCGGGATGACCCGCGTGGTGAGCATCCCCGCAGTGGTGGTCTTGCCGGCCCCGTTCGGGCCGAGCAGTCCGAAGATCTCGCCGGCCTCGACGCTCAGGTCGAGGTGATCGACCGCGGCGAAGTCCGCCCCCGAATAGACCTTGGTCAACTCGACGGTGCGGATGATGGCCGGCGCCCCGTCGATCGGGGTGGCGCGGCGCGCGTGCTCGGTGGTCGCCATGATCGCAGACCAATGATCCACCATCGGCCGTTCGGGCTCGCGATGACGAGACAATCACCGTGCTTCTCGTTGTCGCTTGGGACAATCGCCGCGTGGATCTCGGCCTCGCGGTCATCATCTGACCCGGCCGCGAACGCGCATAGACTCCCGGTTCGATGCCGATCAAGACCGAGGCCATCGGCAAGACCTACCCTCCTCTCGTCTACGCGGTCGGGCGCGAGAAGATCCGGGAGTTTGCTGCCGCGGTGGGAGAGACGAACTCACTCCACCTCGACGTCGAGGCCGCTCGCGCCGCCGGCTACGACGACGTGGTCGCGCCCCCGATGTTCGCCGTCGTGTACGCGGGACCGTCGCTCACGCCGGCGCTGTTCGATCCCGAGGTGGGGATCGTCTTCGCGATGATGGTCCACGGTCGCCAGGAGTTCGTCTGGGGTCGATTGGTGCTTGCCGGCGATGAGATCACCACCACGACCACCGTCAAGGACATCGCGTCGCGGGGTGGCTTGGGCTTCTACGTGTTCGAGACGACATCGAAGGATCGGGGCGGGGACGTCGTCTGCACCGGGATCTGGACCCATATCGTCAGGGGGGCGGAGTGAGCCTGGCGCCAGGCGATCGTATCGAGCTCGTGGTCAACCCTGACCGTTACGTCACCGTGCGCTATGCGGGCGCCTCAGGGGACTTCAATCCGATCCACATCGACGAGGAGTTCGCCAAGGAGGTGGGCCTGCCCGGGCGCATCCTGCACGGCCTCTGGATGATGGCTCAGGTGGCGCGCGCTCACACCGAGGCAGCGGGCGGACCCGAGCGACTGAGGCGACTCTCGGTCCAGTTCCGGGGCATGGCCGCGATCGAGGAGGAGATCACGATCACGGGCACCGTGCGCGAGGTCTCAGGCGGCATCGCGCTGGTCAACTCCAGTGCAGAGCAGTCTGGGAGCCGGATCATCCGCAACGCCGAGGCGGAGCTCACGGTCGACTGAGGGCGGGCGCCGAGCCACGCGGGTCACCGGCCGCGGGGGGCAGGCGCTGCGGCGCGAGCGGCGCCGCGAGGGAACTCTCGCGCCCGACCTACAATCTGCTTCCAGTGCTATCAGATCGGCAGGAGCTCGTATTGCGGATGGTCGTCGAGGACTACCTCGAGGCCGGTGTACCCGTCGCTTCGAAGGCGCTCGCGGCCGGGGTCGAATGGGGCCCGTCGACGATTCGGCACGAGCTCGCGAGCCTCGAGGACCTGGGTCTGCTCGCGCATCCGCACACCTCGGCAGGCCGTGTGCCCACGCAGGCCGGGTACCGGTACTTCGTCGACAAGCTCGTACCCACCGAGGTCGCCGGTCCGCCGCTGTCGCTGACGCTCGTTCGTCGTGAGATCGACGAGGCGATGCGGGTCACGACCGAAACGCTCGCGCAGGTGAACAACCTGCTCGCGATCGTCAGCGCGCCGCCGATCGAGACGTCGACGATCCGCCACATCGAGGTCCTCGTTCTGCAGCCGCAAGTGGTGATGGTCGTCGTCATCACCTCGACCGGTGGTGTGAGCAAGCGCCTGTTCACGTTTGCGCGCCCCGTCGACGTCGGCCTGGCCGACTGGGCGGCGAGCTACCTGAACGAGCGCTTGGTCGGCCTCGGGCTCGGAGCGCGCATCCTCCATCAGCGCCTGCACGATCCGTCGCTCAGCGCCACCGAGGCGGCATTCCTTGACGCGCTCGCCGGCGCATTCACAGACCTCGAAGAAGCTCCGCAGGAGACGCTCTACGTCGAGGGCGCCGCGCGGCTCGTGCGAGGCGAGCGGTTCAGCGACGTCTCGCAACTCAACGAGGTGATGGACATGCTCGAGCGCCGCGTGTCGCTGCTCGGCGTCTTACGCCAAGCGCTCGCGGAGCGCGACGTGCTCGTGCGGATCGGGAACGAGAACGAGTCGCCGGCATGGCATTCGCTGGCGCTGGTCGCCGCCAGCTACGGCCTGCCGCAGCGCAGGCTCGGGACCGTCTCCGTGATCGGGCCGCTGCGGATGGACTACGGGCGCGCGATCCGCTCGGTGCGAGATGCCGCGACCCAGCTCTCGCGGTTCGTCGTCGAGATCTACGACGAGCGCTAGCAGCGATGCCCCGCGATTACTACGAGGTGCTCGGCGTCGCCCGCGCAGCCGACGAGGGGGAGATCAAGAAGGCGTTCCGACGCCTTGCGCGCGAGCTCCATCCCGACGTCAACAGCCACGATCCCGACGCCGAGGAGAAGTTCAAGGAGGCGGCGGGGGCCTACGAGGTGCTCGCCGACTCCGAGCGGCGCGCGATCTACGACCGCTACGGGCATGACGGATTGCGGAGCGGAGGCTACGCGCCGAACTTCGACGGCTTCGGATCGGTCGCCGACATCTTCGACGCGTTCTTCGGCGGGGGCTCCCCGATTGGCGGTTTCGGGGGCGGGGGCGGACGTGCGGCCGGCCCCGAGCAGGGAGGCGATGCCGCCGTGGCGGCCGAGATCGACCTATCCCAGGCGGTCACGGGTGCCGCGGTCGAGGTGTCATACGAGACGATCGTGCGCTGCGAGCACTGCAAGGGCAACGGCGCCGAGCCCGGCACCCCGATCGAGACCTGCAAGAGATGCGGCGGCAGCGGCCAACTCCGCGCGGTGACCCGCACCCCGTTCGGGCAGGTCGTCCGCGCGGCAGCGTGCGACACGTGTCACGGCGATGGCCGCGTCGCCACCGATCCCTGTCACATCTGTCGCGGCCGGGGACGTAGCGTCAAGCTCACGAAGCTCACCGTCGAGGTCCCGGCGGGAATCGCCGACGGCCAGCGGATCCGGCTCGTGGGTCGTGGTCATGCCGGTGAGCGGGGCGGTCCGATGGGCGACCTCTACGTGCTCGTGCGCATCCGCGAGGACAGTCGCTTCGTGCGCGACGGCGACGACCTCGTCACCGCCGTCGACATGTCGGCACCGCTGGCGGCGCTGGGCGCGACGGTGCACGTGCCGACGGTCGAGGGATCCGTCGAGCTCGAGGTTCCCGCCGGCACCCAGCCGCACGAGATCCTGATCGTCAAGGGCGCGGGCATGCCTACGCTGCGCGGTCGTCACCGCGGCGACCTACGCGTGGTGATCAACGTCGTCGTTCCGCGCCGGCTCAGGCGCGAGCAGCGCGAGCTGCTCCAGCGGCTCGCCGACACGATGACGGACGAGAACCTGCGAACCGACGAGGGCGTGTTCGGAAAGCTCAAGCGGGCGTTCGGCGCGTAGTCGAGACGCCGTGCTGCGCCTGGCGATCAGGGTGCGACGAGCCGACGCGGAGCTGGTCCTGGCGGAGCTCCTCGAGCTGGTGCCGAGCGGGGTCGAGGAGGTCGCGCTCGGCGACTCGGTCGAATACGCCGTGTACGGCGCTCCGGGCGAGCTCCCGGCGCTGCCGGCCCTGCGGGCGGCGGTCGGCGCCGCGATCGTCGAGGTGAGCACGCGGGAGATCCCCGACGACTGGGCCGAGCGGTGGCGGGAGTTCCACCGGCCGCTGGTGCTCGACGGCGCGATCACCGTCCGGCCTCCTTGGGAGCCGCCGGGAACGACACCGATCGACGTCGTCATCGACCCTGGCCAGGCGTTCGGCACCGGCGCGCACGCAACCACCCGGCTGTGTCTCGAGCTGCTGCTGGAGCTCGAGCCGCTTGCCGCGGGCCCGTTGCTCGACCTGGGGTGCGGCTCGGGAGTGCTCGGTATCGTTGCCGCCCGGCTCGGGTGGACGCCCGTGGTGGCGGTCGACTACGACCCGGCGAGCGTGCAAGCCACCGGCGCGAACGCGGAAGCGAACGGCGTCAGGCTCGACGTGCTCCAGCTCGACCTTCGGATCGATCCCCTTCCCGACACGCCGACCGTCGTCGCCAACCTGCTGTCGCCGCTGCTGATCACGTGGGCGTCGCGAATCGGCCCGGTCCCGCCCCGGCGGGTGATCGCAAGCGGGATCCTGCTCGGCGAGGTCGACGCCGTCGGGCGGGCGTTCGCCATCGCCGGCCTGGATGTCGTGGCCCGGCGCGTACGCGGTGAGTGGGCCGCCGTGCTGCTCGACCAGGCCCCGCGCGCGCGGTGATTGCGGCCGTCGCAACCGCATGGCCAACGCCCTTGGTCGAATCCTGGACACCTGGATGATGCCCCCCCGGTGGCGATCGATCATGCTCCACGCAGACGATGTGATCCGGGTCCTCTAAGGAGGTGAGACCTGCTGAATCCGCTCGCGATCGGCGTTACCCTCGGTGGCTTGCTCCTCGATCTGGTGGCGCCACGGCCCAAGCCCCGGGCTGGTCTGGCGTACGAAACCCTCCGTTCGTCGCCGGCTGTCCCGAGGACACCGTGGCGCGGCCCCATGCTCGTGGGGGACGAGGGGGCGCCGCTCGCGAGCGGCCCCTCTCGCCCGGCCCGCCTCGGGTCGCGCTGAAGGGTACTGGGGCGACGCGCACGGCTACCCTGGGTGGCCGTGCGCTTCGCTGTGAAGTTTCTCGGCTGCAAGGTCTCCCAGGCAGACGCGATGATCGCCCGTCGGGCGCTGCTCGAGGCCGGACACGAGGAGGCGAGCGAGGATGACGCCGATCTGCATGTGATCAACACCTGCTGCATCACGAGCGCGGCGGAGGCGAAATCTCGCCAATCGGTCCGGCGCTCGCTGCAGCACAGCCCCCGCGAGGTGTACGTGTCCGGCTGCGCGGTCAACCTGCGCGCTCGCTCCTTCGCCGAGATCGATCCGCGGGTCAAGCCCTTCGTCGGGGTCGCGGACGACGTCGCGACGGCGATGGCGGGTGCGCTCGGAGCCTGCGCCGACCTCGAGCACGACATCCTCGCGCGCCAGAGGTCCGACACGACTGATGCCCGCACGCGCGGCTTCCTCAAGGTCCAGGACGGCTGCGACTGCCGCTGCGCCTACTGCATCATTCCCACCGTGCGCGGCGCCGCTCGGTCTCGTCCGGCGAGCGCGGTGCTGGCCGAGGCGCGCCGACGCGTCGCGAACGGCCAGCCGGAGCTCGTGATGACCGGGATCAGCGTCGGGGACTACCGTGACCCTGAGGGCGGGCTCGAGCTCGGCGGGCTAATGGTCGAGGTGGCACGCGTCCCCGGCGTGCAGCGCGTGCGGCTGTCGAGCGTCGAGGTGATCCACGTCAAAGACTCGCTGCTCGAGGCGCTGGCCGGCGAGCCGAAGGTGTGCCCGCACCTCCACGTGCCCCTGCAGTCGGGCGACGACGACGTGCTGAAGTCGATGGGCCGCCACTACACGGCGGAGGACTATCTGCGGATGATCGTCGCGCTCCGCTCGGCGGTGCCGCACGTGAACGTCACCACCGACGTGATCGTGGGCTTCCCGACCGAGGATGGCGCGGCGTTCGAGCGCACGCTGGACACGATCGACGAAGCCGGTATCAGCCGCGTTCACGTGTTCCCCTACTCCCCGAGGCCAGGGACCGCAGCCGAGGCGCTGGGCGACCGGGTGGCGCCGGAAGAGAAGAAGCGCCGCTCGCGCGAGCTCCGCGGTCGCTCGGAGGTCCGTTCGCGCCAGCACCGCACGGCCAAGCTCGGGCGCGTCGAGCGCGTGCTCGCGGATAAGCTCGCGGACACCCAGGTGTCGGGCTACAGCACCGACTACACCCGCTGCTACCTGCCTCCCGGGGCGGCGGCCCGCGGCGAGCTCGTGGACGTCGTCTGCGAGGAGCTGCATGCGGATGGGATCCGGTGTCGCCCGGCAGGCCGCGAGCTCTGAACCCCCCGTCCTGCCCGACCGACGGAAGACCCGACAGACATGTCGTGGGGGCGGCGTATCCTTGAGTACGGCGATGACGGTGATCGATCAGGTTCGTACGGATATCACGAGCGCGATGAAGGCCCGCGAGAAGGAACGGGTCGGCGCGCTGCGGATGGTGCTGTCCGAGCTCCAGAAGGCGGCCAAGGACGGAAGCTCGGACGAGATCGCCGTCTTGCGCCGCGAACGTAAGCGCCGACTCGAAGCGGCCGAGCAGTTCCGCCACGGCGGCCGGCCGGAGCTCGCCGAGCAGGAGGAGTCCGAGGCGGAGCTGATCGACGGCTACCTGCCGGCCGAGCTGCCCGACGCAGAGCTCGACGTGCTGGTGAGCGCTGCAATCGAGGAGACGGGAGCGACCGAGCCCAAGGACATGGGTCAGGTGATGAAGGCGGTGATGGCCAAGGTCGACGGCCGCGCGGACGGCAAGCGCGTCTCCGGACGCGTGCGGGAGGTGTTGAGGGGCTCGCGTGCGTAGCAGAATCGAGCTCGACAACGCAATCGCAGCAGAGCTCGCCGGCAGCGAGGATGCTGTTCTTCGCGCACTCGAGGGACACCTCGAATGCGCGGTGTACCTGCGCGGGAACGTGCTCACCCTCGAAGGGGATGACACCGCCGTGGAGGCTGGCGCCGCGGTCATCCGCGAGCTGTCGGATCTGATCGCCCAGGGACACGAGATTGCGCCGGGGACGATCGAGGCGGTCACGCAGGCGCTCGATCAGCACGAGTCGCCCGCGAACATCCTCGAGGATGTGGTGTGGCGACACCGGGCAACCAAGGTGGCGCCGAAGACGGTCAACCAGAAGCGCTACGTCGACTCGATCAGGCACAACACGATCACCTTCGGGATCGGCCCGGCAGGCACGGGCAAGACCTTCCTCGCCGTGGCGCTCGCCGCCGCTGCGCTCAGCCGGCGAGAGGTCAACCGGATCATCCTCACGCGTCCCGCGGTCGAGGCCGGCGAGCGCCTCGGCTTCCTGCCCGGAGATCTGATGGCGAAGGTCGATCCTTACCTGCGCCCGCTGTTCGACGCTCTGCACGACATGCTCGAGCCCGAGCGGGTCTCCCAGCACCTCGAGCGCGGCGTGATCGAGGTGGCGCCGCTGGCGTTCATGCGCGGGCGCGCCCAGCCGCTCTCCTGCGGGGTCCTGACTCCATCCGGGTTCCGCCCGATCGGGACCCTGCGCGTCGGCGATCTGGTGATCGGGTGTAACGGTCACCCGACGCCGGTGATCGGTGTCTACCCGCAAGGTCGCAAGGCCGTCTTCCGGTTGCGCACTCAGGACGGCGCCTCGACTCTCTGCTGCTCTGAGCATCTGTGGCACGTCTCCACGCCCGAGGACCTTCGCCGGGGGAAGCCCGGACGTGTCCTTGAGACGCGGCAGATGATGGGTCGCCTACGCCGGATGCGCCAGCGCCGGTTTGCCCTACCCATCCTCTCGGCACCGGCTGAGTTTCCGGCGCGGGATGTTCCCATCGACCCCTACGCGCTCGGCCTCCTGCTGGGTGACGGATGCCTTACCACCACGACGACACCCACCTTCGCCACCGCCGATCCCGAACTGGCGAGCGCCCTCGAGTCCTCGCTCGACGGGATCGAACTTCGGCGCAAGGGCGGCGTCGATTACGTGCTCCGTCACGTGGAGGGACATCGCGGCGGGGTAATCGTCGCCAATCCGGTGACCACCGGGCTCCGTGAGCTGGGGCTCGCCGGGACCAGGTCGCACACGAAGTTCGTGCCCGAGGTGTACCTCCACAACTCGGCCGCGGTCCGGGTCGCGCTGCTTCAGGGGCTCCTGGACAGCGACGGCGGGCCCGTCTCACAGAAAGGCCGGACCTGCCGGATCCAATACACGACCTGCTCAGAGCGGCTGCGCGACCATGTCGCCTACCTCGTCCGCTCGCTCGGTGGCATCGCCTATGCGCGGCGGCGGGTAGCTCTCGGGCGAGCTCCCGGACTGGCCGGCGGCCGACCGGTTCACCACCGGCACGATGCCTTCGTGATGGATCTTTGCCTCCCGGTGGGTCTCGAGCCGTTCCGACTCAGGCGCAAGCAGGATCTGTACAACCGCTCCGGGGGCGGACGGCCGATGCGCTTTGTCGACGCGATCGAGCCGGTCGGAGAGATGGAGACGGTGTGCATCCAGGTCGCGGCAGCCGATTCGCTCTACGTCACCGACGACTATCTGGTCACCCATAACACGCTCAACGACAGCTTCATCATCCTCGACGAGGCGCAGAACACGAGCCCCGAGCAGATGAAGATGTTCCTGACCCGGCTCGGCTTCAACTCGCGGGTAGTGGTGACCGGCGATATCACGCAGATCGACCTGCCCCGCGAGCAGGACTCGGGGCTGGTGGTGATCAGCGAGATCCTCGAGGACGTCGAGGGGATCGAGTTCGTCCGCTTCGGCGAGGAGGACGTGGTCCGGCACAAGCTGGTGCGCCGGATCGTCGCCGCGTACAACGAACACGCGCAACGCTCCGCGCCTGAGCTCAGGCCTCGCAAGCGGGCGTGACGCTCGAGATCGAGGTCATCGGCGTCGCCTCCGGACGCCACGACGGCCTCACCGCACACGAGGTCGAGCAGCTGTGCGCGCTGGCGCTCGCCTCAGCCGGAATCGAGGAGGGGCACGTGGCCGTCGAGCTCGTCGACGAGTCGCGCATCCGCGAGCTCAACTGCCGGCACCGCGGCTCGGACCAACCGACCGACGTGCTCTCTTTCCCGGTCGATGAGGACGGCGCCGCCGCGGGCCCGCGCGAGCTCGGCGACGTCATCATCTGTCCGCCGCAGGCCTCCGACGTTCGCGAGGCGGTCGTTCACGGGGTGCTGCATCTGACCGGGATGGACCACGAGACCGACGGCGGCGAGATGCTTGCGTTGCAGGCGGAGCTGATCAGGTGGATCAGGTGACGGCGAAGCCCGAGCCGTCGGGAGTGGCCGGCCGGACCGGACCGAGGACCACCCGCTCTGGCTTCATCGCGCTCGCCGGCCGTCCGAACGTCGGCAAGTCGACGCTCACGAACGCGATCGTCGGCGCCAAGGTCGCGATCGTCTCAGATAAGCCGCAGACGACCCGCCGCGCGATCCGGGGCGTCGCGACGGCCGAGGACTGGCAGCTCGTGCTCATCGACCTCCCCGGCGTCCAGCGTCCGCGCGACGCGCTTACCGGGCGGATGCAGCGTCGCGTCGAGCGCGAGCTCGAGGACGCCGACGGCTGCCTGCTCGTCGTCAACGTCGAGCAGGGGATCGGGCCCGGGGATCGCTTCATCGCGAATCTCCTCCGGGGAGCATCGGTGCCGGTGGTGGTCGCCGTGAACAAGATCGACCGCTGCGACCGTGCAACGACAGCGGCAGCGCTGCAGGCCGTCGCCGACCTCGAGGTCGGCGAGGAGATCTTCCCTGTGTCGGCGCGGACCGGCGCGGGCGTGGGCCCGCTCGTGGAGCGGCTCGTGTCGATGTTGCCGGAAAGTCCTTTCTTCTTCTCGCCGGGTCAGCTCTCGGACGTGCCCGAGTCGGTCTGGCTGGCGGAGCTGGTGCGCGAGCAAGTGCTGTCGCGCGTACGCGCGGAGGTGCCCCACGCCGTCGAGGTCGAGGTCGAGGCGATCGAGCAGCGGCGCGAGGACCTGATCGCCGTCGTGGCGATCGTCCTGGTCGAGACGGAGTCCCAGAAGGGGATCCTGATCGGGGCGGGGGGGAGAATGGTGAAGGCGATCGGGACGGCCGCCCGCAGGGCGCTCGAGCACGAGCTCGGCTCGCGGGTGCATCTCGAGCTGTCGGTGCGCGTACGACGCCACTGGCGAGCTGACGAGCGCCTGCTCGACAGGCTGGGGATCGAATGAGACACATGCCGAGTTGCGCGGACCAAGCCAAAGGTTGGGTATAAGGCTTTCGTCGGTTGGCGCCGATACCGACTCCGAGGCAGCGGGAGCCAAGACATCCCGAGACTGAGGAGACGGAGCGTGAGAAGGCGAGAGGCAGGTCCCGTGCTTGTTGTTGCGGCGCTCGTCATCCTCGCTCTACTCGCGGTCTTCGCGACCGAGCTGTCGAGCACCCAGGCGAAATCCAAGCGCGACCTGGAGGCCCGCGTGCACGAGCGCGCCGTGCTCGCCGCGGCACTGATCGACAGCCTGTTCCAGTCAGTGCAGCAGGCGACCCCGCAGGACGGGCGCACGTATGGCACGCGGACCGTCAGTGCACGCACGATGGACCGCGCCCGAGCCACGGACGCCTACGTGGTGCTGCTCGACGGGGGCGCACACGTGATCGCCCACTCCACCGGCTTCACGGCGCAGGCGAAAGCTGAGCTCGCGCACTCGGCCGCGCTGGCGCTGATCCGCGCCGGGCACCCATACGGGCTGGGAAATTTGATCCCATACGGGAAGGGGGGAGCGATCGAGTTCGCTGTCGCCTTCCCGACGCGCTACGGCGCGCGGACGCTGCTCAGCGCCTTCAGACCGGGTGCGCTCAGCAGCTTCCTCACCGCGGACCTGCTCAAGATCCCGGGAGTCGCGGGTGCGCGCAACTACCTGCTCGATGGAGACGACACCGTGCTCGCCTCGACGAACCCTGCGATCCAGGTCGGTCGGGCGTTCGGCACACCGGCCCAGGTGAAGGCCTTGGGGCACTCCAACGCTGACCTGGACGGCCAGCACTACGACCAGGTCTCGCTCTCGAGCTCGACCTGGCGGATCGTGCTGGCGGCACCCAACGGCCCGCTGTTCGCGAGCATCTCGGGGCTGCGGAAATGGGTACCGTGGATGATCCTCGCGGCATTCGCGCTGTTTGGAATCGCGGCGCTCGCGCTCGGCAGGCGCCTGCTCCGAGCCGCCGATCAGGTTCACGAGGCCAATGCTCGGCTCGAGCTCGTGAACGGGTTGCTCGCGACGACAAATGAGACGCTCGAGCACCGCGCGCGCGAGCTCGCACGATCGAACGCGGAGCTCGAGCAATTCGCCTCGATCGCCTCCCACGATCTCCAGGAACCACTGCGCAAGGTTCGCACCTTCACCGAGCAGCTGACGGTGACCGAGGCAGACCGTTTGTCCGATCAGGGGCGCGATTACCTTCAGCGGGCCAACTCGGCCGCCGAGCGGATGCAGAAGCTGATCGAGGACCTGCTCAAGTACTCACGGGTGGCGACGCATGCGCGGCCGTTCGCGCCGGTCGATCTGTCGCAGGTGACCCGCGACGTGGTCGACGACCTCGAGGTGCAGATCGACCACGCCGGTGCGGTGGTCCGTATCGGCTCGCTCCCGACCATCAGCGCCGACGCGCTGCAGATGCGCCAGCTGATGCAGAACCTGATCTCCAACGCGATCAAGTTCCGCCGCGAAGGTGTCACCCCAGAGGTCTCGATCGACGCGACGGTCGCCGACGGTCAGGTGCGGCTCAGCGTTTGCGACAACGGCATCGGCTTCGATCCGCAGTACGGCCGTCGCATCTTTCGTGTGTTCGAGCGGCTCCACGGGCGCGGCGAGTACCCGGGGACGGGAATCGGGCTCGCGCTGTGCCGCAAGATCGCCGAGCGCCACGGCGGGTGTGTTGTCGCCGACGCCACACCCGGCGAGGGCGCGATGTTCACCGTGACGCTGCCGATGCGCCAGCGCGAGGAGGTCCTCGTGCCCGCCGCGGATGACGGCGACCACGTCGGCGTCGGCGCCGAGCACGAGGCGCGGGAGGTAGCACATGTCCCCGCATGAGCTGCTCGGCAGGCGCGTAACGATCCTGCTCGCCGACGACGACCAGGAGGATCGCGAATTCACGCGTGACGCTCTGCAGGATTCGAAGCTGGCAAACGCGATGAGGTTCGCGGTCGACGGCCAGGACCTGATGGACTACCTCCATCGGCAGGGGCGCTACGCGGATCCTTCGGTCGACGCGCCACGACCGGGCATCATCCTCCTCGACCTCAACATGCCCAAGAAGGACGGGCGCGAAGCGCTTGCGGAGATCAAGGCCGACGCATCGCTGCGACGCATCCCGATCGTCGTGCTGACGACCTCGAACGACGAGCAGGACGTGTTCCGCACTTACGACCTCGGGGTCAACTCGTTCATCACCAAGCCGGTCACGTTCGCGGGGCTGGTCGAGGCGATGAGCGCATGGACGCGCTACTGGTTCGAGCTCGTCGAGCTGCCCGACAACGGTTGCCGCGATGGTGTCAGCCGCTGAGCCGCTGCGCGTCCTTCTCGTCGAGGACGACGCGGACGACTACCTGATCACTCGCGACATGCTCGCCGCCCACGAGCTCGCCCGCTTCGAGGTCGAGTGGTGCGCTGAATACAGCGAGGCGCTCGCGGCGATCCGAGGCCGGCGCCACGACGTCTACCTGATCGATTACCGCCTCGGCGCGCGCACCGGCCTCGAGCTCGTGCGAGAGGGGTTCGCGACCCGCGCGCGCGCGCCGGTGATCATCCTCAGCGGGCAGAGCGACTACACGATCGACCTCGAAGCGACGGCGCTCGGGGTGACCGACTACCTCGTCAAGCAGGAGCTCGACCCGGCCGGACTGGAGCGCTCGATCAGGTATGCGATCAGCCATCAGCGGGCGCTCGACGATCTGATTCGCAGCGAGGAGCGCTACGCGCTCGCCGTGCGCGCGGCGAGCGACGGCATCTGGGATTGGGATCTGCGCCGGGATCGAATCTATTTCTCGCCGCGCTGGCACGCGATCCTCGGGCATGCTGAGCGCTCGGGCGACGAAGATCCCGCCGTCTGGTTTGACCTCGTGCACCCTGGCGACCTGGCGCGCCTGCGAGCCGCGATTGACGCGCACGTCGCCGGGCAGACCCCGCATCTGGAGTCCGAGCACCGGATGCTTCATGCGGACGGAACGTGGCGCTGGGTGCTCAGCCGCGGCCTGGCGATCCGCGGCATGGACGCTGAGGTCACGCGCATGGCGGGCTCGCTGTCGGACATCACCGAACGCCGCAGCGCCGAGATCCGACTTGAGCACGACGCGCTCCACGATGCACTCACCGGGCTTCCCAATCGGGCGCTGTTCATGGATCGCTTGGAGCACATCGTCCGGCGTATGTCGCGCGAGCCGACCAGCGCCGGTGCGGTGCTGTTCGTCGATATCGACCGCTTCAAGCGCGTCAACGACAGCCTCAGCCACGCGATCGGTGATCAGCTCCTGGTCGCGCTGGCGGGGAGAGTCGCGGGAGTGCTGCGACCTGGCGATACGGTCGCTCGGATCGGCGGCGACGAGTTCACGATCCTGCTCGACGGCGCCGTCACCGAGCAGGCAGCGCGAATCGTGGCCGAGCGGGTCCAGAACGCAGTTGGGCACGCCTTCAACCTCGACGGCCACCACCTGATCGTGACGGCGAGCATCGGGATCGCGCTCGGTTCGGCGCACGTGAGCCCACCGGACCTCTTGCGTAACGCCGATATCGCGATGTACGACGCAAAGCGCCGCGGCCGCGCCTGCTGCGCGTTATTCGACGTGAGCATGCGCCGCCGCGCGGTCGACCGCCTCGAGCGCGAGAACAATCTGCGCCAGGCCGTCAAGCGTTCGCTGATCGAGGTTCATTACCAGCCTATCGTCGATCTCGCAGCGGGCCGTATCCGGGCCTTGGAGGCGCTCGCCCGATGGCCGAGCGGATGGCCGGTGGTGGCGCCACTGGACTTCATCCCGATCGCGGAGGAGACGGGGGTGATCGGTGCGCTCGGCTTGCACGTGCTACGGGCCGCGCTCGAGTCGCTCGCGCGCTGGCGCCGTTCCGGTTTGGTGAGCGCGGACGTGCGCATGAGCGTTAATGTCTCGGCTCGCCAGCTCGAGGACCCGAACCTGCCGGCGAACGTTCGCGCAGCCCTCGCGGCGGCGGGCGTCGACGGCGACGCGCTCCGGCTCGAGCTCACCGAGAGCACGCTGATGCAGGAGCCAGAGCGGATGCGGCAGATCATCTCTGAGGTGTGCGCGACCGGTGTCGCGTTGCATCTCGACGACTTCGGCACCGGGTACTCCTCATTGTCCGAGCTTCATCAGTTCCCCGTCGACGCCCTCAAGATCGACCGCAGCTTCATCGCCTCGATCGACGGCGGGCCGCAGGGTAGCGACGTGATCGTTCGCTCGACGGTCGCGCTCGCGCACAGCCTCGGTCTGCAGGTGATCGCCGAGGGGATCGAGGATTCCACTCAGCTGGAGCGTCTGCGGACACTTGGGTGCGAGTACGGACAGGGATACCTTTTCTCGAAGCCGCTGAGCGCCGCAGAAATCGAGATGCTGTTGGTCGCTTGGTCGCCGGCGCTGGTGGCGACGCTGGGTGAGCGCATGGCGTCGGCGTAGGTGGTGTAGGCCTGAGGCGTGGCCGGCGTGCGGTGGGCTTGGCAGGTGTGGGGTGGGAGCGGGCGCGGGTGGTGCGGGCCCGGCGGTCCTAGAATCTCCCGTTCGTGGACGACGCCAAGATCGCTTTTGATGAGCGCGGCCTCGTTCCGTGCGTGCTGCAGGACTGGCGCACGGGCGAGGTGCTGACGCTCGCGTACATGAATGCCGAGGCGCTGCGCCGTACGCGCGAGACGGGCGAGATGCATTTCTTCAGTCGTTCGCGCCAGGAGCTGTGGCACAAGGGCGCGACATCCGGAAACACGATGGCGGTCAAGGCGATCCGCTATGACTGCGACGGAGACGCGCTGCTCGCTCTCGTCGAGCCGCTCGGCCCGGCCTGCCACACCGGCGAGCGCAGCTGCTTTCACCGCGGGCAGCTCGGTCCCGCCGCTCCTCACGAGGTGCTGCCCACGCTCGAGCGGACGATCGCGGCACGGGCCGCGGCCCGACCCGACGGGTCCTACACGGCAACCCTGCTCGCCGAGCCGGCACGGATCGGCGAGAAGGTGCAGGAAGAGGCCGAGGAGGTCGCGCGAGCGGCCAGGGAGGAGTCCGACGAGCGCGTCGCCGAGGAGGCCGCGGACGTCCTGTATCACCTCGCCGTGCTCCTGCGCAGCCGCGAGCTGACGCTCGCTGACCCGGAGCAGGTGCTCGATGGCCGTCGCCGGGGGTGAAGCCGCCTCCGCGGTGACGCCGTCGCTCGAGCAGGTTCGGCAGCTCGCGCGCGAGCACAACCTGATCCCGGTCCGCGAGACCTTCATCGACGACTGTCAGACGCCGGTGTCGGCGTTCCTGAAGCTGCGCGAGGACGCCCCCGCGTTCCTGCTCGAGTCAGCCGACCAGGGGCGAGTGGGGCGCTACTCATTCATCGGTTTTCGTCCTCGTAGGGTGCTGAGGTGGTCGCTCGGCGACCCCGGCGATCCGTACGCACTCGCGGCCGCCGAGCTCGACCGCTACCGGCCGGCGCCGCTCGAGGACCTGCCGCCGTTCGCCGGGGGCGCGGTCGGGGTGTTCGCGTACGACCTCGTGCGGACCGTGGAGCCGCTCGGCGAGCCAAACCCCGATCCGGTCGGTGTTCCCGATCTGGCGCTGATGCTGACCGACACGCTGGTCGTTTTCGACCACCTCAAGCACACCGTCACCGTGCTCGCCAACGTGTATCCCGACAACGACATCGATGCTTCCTACGCCGCGGCGCTCGAGACGATCGCCGAGGTGCGCTGGCGCCTGTCGGGCCCGATCCCGCGCCCGGCACGCCCGCCAGGAACGGGCCGGGCAGTGCCCGAGCTGATCCCAAACATGTCCCAGCAGCAGTTCGAGTCGATGGTGTCTCGGATCATCGAGTACATCTACGCCGGCGACGCCTACCAGGTCGTTCCCTCGCAGCGGTGGTCCGCGCGGGTCCCCGTGGAGGCGTTCTCGATTTACCGCGGGCTGCGCTTCGTGAATCCGAGCCCCTACATGTACTTTCTCGACTTCGGCGACTTCGAGGTCGCCGGCGCGAGCCCGGAGCCGCTGATCACAGTCAACGGCAGGCGCGTGATGACGCGGCCGATCGCGGGCACTCGGCCGCGGGGAGCGAGCGCGGAGGGGGACCGCCAGATGGCCGAGGAGCTGCTCGCCGATCTCAAGGAGCGGGCCGAGCACGTGATGATGGTGGACCTCGGGCGCAACGACCTCGGGCGCGTGTGCGAGTACGGCAGCGTCACGGTCGAGGACTTCATGGCGATCGAGAACTACAGCCACGTGATGCACATCGTCTCGAGCGTGACCGGAACGCTGCGCCCGGGCATCGGCGCACTCGACGCTCTGCGGTCGGTCCTGCCCGCCGGCACGCTCTCGGGCGCCCCGAAAGTGCGCGCGATGCAGATCATCGACGAGCTCGAGCCGGTCAAGCGCGGCGGCTACGGCGGCGCAATCGGGTACGTCAGCTACACCGGCGACCTCGACACCTGCATCCACATCCGCACCGTTGTGGTGAAGGACGGCATCGCACACGTCCAGGCCGGCGGCGGCACCGTCGCCGATGCTAAGCCCGAGTACGAGTACCGCGAGTCCGTGGCGAAGTCCAAGGCCGTCATGCAGGCGATCGCCGTGGCGGCGGCGCAGCCGGACTGGCCTTAGGGGGCGGGGGCGGGGGGACGGGAGTGTCCGCCGGCGGCCAGGCGCTTCCTGGGGTCTGTGGTGGGCGCGGGGTCGGGTGCTGGGTTCGGAAGCAACTGGCCGGCGGCGGACCCCCCCGCCCCCGAGCCTGGCCGGCGGTGGCGTGTGGTGGGACGGACCCGGCCGGCGCTTGGTATCCCGCCCCGTTACCGTTCTGACCCTGTTGCGAGTCCTTGTTATCGACAACTACGACAGCTTCACCTACAACCTGGTGCAATACCTTGGTGAGCTGGGCGCTGAGGTCGAGGTCGTGCGCAACGATCAAGCGTCGGTGGAGGAGCTGCTCGTGCGCGGATATGACCGGGTGATCGTCTCGCCGGGGCCGTGTACGCCGACGGAGGCCGGTATCTCGCTGGAGGCGGTACGGCGATTCCCGCAAGCGCGGATTCCGACGCTCGGGGTGTGCCTCGGACACCAGGCGCTCGTCCAGGCGTGGGGCGGCCGGGTGATCCAGCACCAGCCGGTCCACGGCAAGACCTCGGACATCGAGCACGACGGGCGCACGATCTTCCGGAGGCTGCGGACCCCGCTGACGGTCGGGCGCTACCACTCGCTCGTGGCCGACCCGCAGCTGCCCGACGTGCTCGAGCGCAGCGCCACCGGCGGTGATGTCGTGATGGCCGTTCGCCACCGCGAGCTCCCGGCCGAAGGCGTCCAGTTCCATCCCGAGTCGGTGTTGACCGAGCAAGGCCGCGAGCTGCTGGGCAACTTCATCGAGTCGAGTGGCGGATGAGCAAGCAGCTGCTGACGGGAGCGATCGACGCGCTCGCGTCGGGCAAGGACCTGAGCCTGGACGATGCGGCGGCGGTGCTCTCGGAGATCATGGCCGGCGAGGCGAGCGAGGTTCAGATCGCCGGCTTCCTGATCGCGCTGCGTACAAAAGGGGAGACCGTCGACGAGCTGGCCGGTCTCGCGCGCACGATGCGCGGCCTGGCCGCGCACGTCACCGTCGACCGAGACAATCTCCTCGACACCGCCGGCACCGGCGGCGGCCGGCAGACATTCAACGTCTCGACCACGGCCGCGCTGATCGCCGCGGGCGCCGGATGCACGGTCGCCAAGCACGGCAATCGCTCAGCGACCGGTCTGTCCGGCTCGGCGGATGTGCTCGAGGCGCTCGGGGCCCGGATCGACCTTGGTCCGGATGCCGTCGCGCGCTGCATCGAGGACGTCGGATTCGGGTTCATGTTCGCTCCGACGCACCACCAGGCCACGCGCTATGTCGTCCCCGTCCGCCGAGCGCTCGCGGTGCGGACGATCTTCAACTTCCTCGGGCCGCTGACGAATCCGGCGGGCGCGACACGACAGCTGATCGGCGTCTCGGACCCGGCGTACCTCGACACGATGGCCGGAGCGCTCGCGCGCCTCGGAGCCGAGCGCGCGCTCGTCGTGAGCAGTGCGGACGGCCTCGACGAGCTGTCGACCTCGGCGCCGACTACGGTGGTCGAGGTCGCCGGCTCGGAGCTTCGCCGCTATACCGTCTGCCCCGAGGATTTCGGGCTCGATCGTACGTCGCTCGAGGCGGTCAGCGGCGGCACCCCCGAGGATAACGCCGAGACCGCTCGCCGCATTTTCGTGGGCGAGCGCGGGGCGCCGCGCGACATCGCTGTGCTCAACGCCGGCGCGGCGATCTACGCCGGGGGTGTCGCGGACACGCTGGCGGGCGGGATCCATGCCGCCGCGGACGCGATCGACAGCGGCGCGGCAGCCGCCGCGCTCGAGCGTTTCGTCATCCGCACGCGCGAGCTGGCGCCGGCATGAACGCACTCCAGCGGATCGTTGCGATGACCCGCGAGGAGGTCGAGCGGCGGCGGCGCGAGGTGCCGCTGTCGGAGCTCGAGCGCCGCGCGGCGGGGCGGAGCCGGGAGCTCCGGCCGTTCGCCGCGGCCCTCGCCCGCCCCGGCCTGTCGGTCATCGCCGAGCACAAGCGTCACTCGCCGTCGGCCGGCGCGATCCGGGAGGGCATCCCGATCGAGCTGGTCGTCGAGGCGTATGAGCGCGGCGGAGCCGCGGCGCTCTCGATCCTCACCGAGGGCCCTCACTTCCGCGGCTCGCTCTCAGATCTGCAGTCCGCGCGCGACGTGACCAGCCTGCCGCTTCTGCGCAAGGACTTCATCGTCGACCCTTACCAGGTCACCGAGGCGCTCGCTGCTGGAGCCGACGCGATCCTCTTGATCGTTGCGGCGCTCACGGCCGCCGAGCTGTCGACGCTGCACAAATCTGCGCGCGTGAGCGGGCTCGGCGTGCTTGTCGAGGTTCACGACGCGCGCGAGCTGGACGCGGCGATCGCGATCGGGGCCGAGATCGTGGGGATCAACAACCGTGATCTCGCGACCCTGGCGGTGGACACCGCTCGTACCTTCGAGCTGCTCCCGCGCGTGCCCGCGGGCGCCACCGTCGTGGCCGAGTCCGGGTTCAGCACCCGGGCTGAGCTCGACGAGCTCGAGCGCGCCGGGGTCCAGGCCGTGCTCGTCGGGGAGGCGCTGATGCGCGCCCCAGAGATCGAATCTGCGTGCCGGATGCTGGCCGGCGGACCGGAGCTCGCGGGAGACTCGAGACCGCCATTTTAAGTCCAATTCAGCGAAGCGGCGCACACTTCGCTGGCCGCATGAAGTCCCTCCTGCGTTCACCGGTCGTGTCTGCGGCCATCGGTGGTCTTACCGTCGCCGGCGTGTTTCTCGCGCTTGGTGTGACCGGTCGCCGAACGATCAGAACGGTGATCGGGGAGGCGCCGGTCGCCGCCGAGCCCGCGTCCGAGACGGCTACCGGGCTGACGCCGAACGAGATCTACACCGACGACGCGCGCGGCGTCGTGTTCGTGCGCGCCGAGGTGATCCAGACCGTCGAGGACCCTTTCGAGCTCGTTCCCGAGCAGCAGTCGAGCATCTCAACCGGGTCGGGGTTCGTGATCGACACACGCGGAGACATCCTCACCAACTACCACCTCATCGCGGGCGCGGGCGCGGGCGGGATCTCGGTGGAGTTCGAACACGGCGTGACCGCGACGGCACGGGTCGTGGGCGAGGACGCGAACGACGACCTCGCGGTGCTTCGCGTTGACCCGCGCGGCGTTCGGCTCGTTCCCCTCCTGCTGGGCAACTCCGCCACGGCCCGGGTCGGTGATCCGACGCTCGCGATCGGCAATCCCTTCGGCCTCGACAGGACGCTGACCACGGGGATTGTGTCCGCGCTGCAGCGACAGATCACGGCGCCGAACGGCTTTGCCATTGACAACGTGATCCAGACCGACGCCCCGCTCAACCCAGGTAGCTCCGGTGGACCACTGATCGATGCGTACGGTCGGGTCATCGGGGTCAACTCACAGATCGAGACGGGCGACGACGGCGAAGGCAGCGTCGGAATCGGCTTCGCGGTTCCAATCAACACCGCCAAGGCGCTGCTCCCGCGGCTCGAGGGCGCCGCCGCGGAGTCGCCCGCGTACCTCGGCATGGCCGGCCTCACGATCAACCGCTCGCTCACCGCTATCGGTGTCCCAGCCCGTCACGGCGTGCTCGTGGATTCGGTGGATCCGGCGGGGCCCGCCGCCGAGGCCGGCCTGCGCGCCGGAAAGGTCAAGCATGTTCTCGACGGCCACCCGGTCTACCTGGGCGGCGACGTGATCGAGCGGATCGACGGCTCCCCAGCCGACACGGTCGGTGACGTGAGCAAGGTCGTCGCGTCCAAGCGACCGGGTCAGGTCATCGTCCTCTCCGTTCTCCGCGGCCGGACGCTCGAGACGATCAAGGTTGCACTCGGTAGCGGGCCGACCGCCAGCTGAAGCAACGGTCCGTCGAGGCGCGTCGCGGTTCGACCGCCGACTGAAGCGACCGTCCGAGCAGGCGCGTCGCGGTCCGACCGTACGATGTGCGTATGGCAACGCCTTTCGTCCCAAGGATCAAGTTCTGCGGCATTACTACGCTCGATGATGCCGCGCACGCGGTCGCGGTCGGCGCCTGGGCGATCGGGTTGAACTTCTGGCCGCAGTCGCGACGGCGCTGCGATCTCGACACGGCCGCGGAGATCGCCGCCGCCCTCAAGCGGCGGGTGGAAGTGGTCGGCGTGTTCGTCAATCCGACGCTCACGTATGTCGACGCAATCGCGGAGGCGGTCGGACTGACGATGATCCAGCTCCACGGCGACGAAGGTCCCGCGTTCTGCGGTGAGACGGCGCGGCGCACCGGCTGCAAGGTGATCAAGGCCGCACGCGTGCACAGCGGCGCGGACATTCAGGCGCTGGCCACCTTCCACGTCGACTACCACCTGCTCGACAGTCACGTGCCGGGGCAGCGCGGCGGCACCGGCGAGACGTTCGCGTGGGAGCTCGCCAGCGCGCGCCGGGGGCGCGTGCCGTTGATCCTGAGCGGGGGGCTCACGCCCGGGAACGTCGCCGAAGCGGTCGTGGCCGTGCGTCCATTCGCCGTCGACGTGGCGAGCGGCGTCGAGTCGCGACCTGGACGGAAGGATCCCGCCAGGGTGCAGGCATTCGCGACCGCGGTGGCCGGGTCCGCCGAGCAGGCGGGCGCGCCGGCCCCCGAGGCACCGGCCCCCGAGCTGATCGCGTGACCGCGGTCGAGCACCGCTTCGGTCCCTACGGGGGCCAGTACGTCCCCGAGACCCTGATGCCCGCGCTCGACGAGCTCGAGCGGGCATGGATCGACGCACGAGACGACCCCGGCTATCAGGCCGAGCTCGACGCCCTGCTGCACGACTACGTCGGGCGCCCGAGCCCGCTCTACCACGCCCGTCGTCTGAGCGAAGCGGCTGGTCATCCGATCTACCTCAAGCGCGAGGATCTCAACCACACGGGCGCACACAAGATCAACAATGCGCTCGGCCAGGCGCTGCTCGCCGTCCGCATGGGGAAGCGTCGAATCATCGCCGAGACCGGCGCGGGCCAGCACGGCGTCGCCAGCGCGACGGCGTGCGCCCTGCTCGGATTGGAGTGCATCGTGTACATGGGGACCGAGGACATGCGCCGCCAGAAGCCCAACGTCGAGCGGATGGAGTTGCTCGGCGCGCGCGTCGAACCCGTGGAGGCGGGCGCACGGACGCTGAAGGAGGCCGTTTCGGCTGCGATCCGCGACTGGGTCACCAACGTCGATGACACGCACTACATCATCGGCTCGTGCGTGGGCCCGGCGCCCTACCCGGCGCTCGTCCGCGACCTCCAGCGGGTGATCGGAGACGAGGCGCGAGCCCAGGTGCTGGAGCGCTGCGGCAGGCTGCCGCAGCGTGTGATCGCCTGCGTTGGCGGCGGCTCGAACGCGATCGGGACGTTCACGCCGTTCGTCGCGGACGCCGAGGTCGAGCTGATCGGCGTCGAGGCGGCGGGGGAGGGGCTCGAGAGCGGCCGTCACGGAGCGCCGCTCACGGCGGCCGGGCTGCCCGGCGTGCTGCACGGCGCGTTCTCGGCCTTGATGCAGGACGAGGAAGGTCAGATCCTCGAGGCGCACTCGATCTCGGCCGGGCTCGATTATCCCGGCAGCGGTCCGGAGCACGCGTGGCTGCGCGACTCGGGTCGGGCGCGCTACGTCGCCGTCACCGACGTTCAGGCGCTCGAAGCATTCGTGCGCACCGCGCGGCTGGAAGGGATCATCCCTGCGCTCGAGTCCGCGCACGCGATCGCCTGGACGCTCTCGAGCGCAACCAGCGAGCTTGATCTCGTCTGCCTGTCCGGCCGCGGAGACAAGGATCTCGCCGAAGCGATCGCGCATCTCGGGAGCGCTCGCGCACGATGATCGCGCCCGATCACCTCGGGCGCTCGGCGCCCGATCACCTCGGGCGCTCGGCTACCTCGGGGATCGAACGGATCGCCGAGGCGTTCGAGGCCGCACGCGCCGAGGGCCGCCGCGCGGCGTTGATGCCCTACATGATGGGCGGCTTCCCGGACCTCGAGTGCTCGCGCGAGATCGCGCTCGCCTACGCGGACGCTGGGGCCGATCTCGTCGAGCTCGGTGTCCCGTTCTCCGATCCGCTCGCGGACGGGCCCGTGATCCACGCGGCGGGCAACGTCGCGTTGCGCGCCGGGGCGCGCGTCCACGACGTGCTCGAGCTGGCGCGTGCGATCGCCGATCGCGTCCCGGTCGTGGTCATGTGCTACGCCAATCCGATCTACGCGCGCGGCCTGGAACGGTTCCTCGACATGCTCGCCGGCGGCGGCGCGAGCGGACTGATCGTGCCCGACCTACCGCTCGAGGAGGCGCCCGCGGTGCTCGAGGCCTGCGATCGGCGCGGGCTCGCGCTCGTCCCGCTCGTCGCGCCGACGACACCCGAGGCGCGTCTCGCGCGGATCGGTGAGCGCGCCCGGGGCTTCCTCTACACGGTTGCGCTGACCGGGACGACGGGCGAGCGCGCCGGTCTCGCCGAAGGTCTGGACGTAGTGATCGCCAGGGCGAAGGCGCTCACCGAGGTCCCGGTCGCGGTCGGATTCGGGATCGCGACGCCGGAGCAGGCGGCGGCCGCCGCGCGGGCCGGCGCCGACGGCGTCATCGTCGGATCGAGGCTCGTGCGTGCCGCGGGGGAGGCTTCGGATCCGGCGGCCGCGGTGCGAGACCTCGTGCTCGCCCTCGGCCGCGCGCTTCGTTAGCATCCGGACCTCACATGGTTCTCCTCTTCACCACGGTCGCCGGGCTCTGCCTGTGGATCGTCCTCTGGGCGATGGGGATCAAGGGCGTCGACGGCATCTCGATCGTCCTCGTCCTGGTCGGGCTCTCCGTCGGCATCCAGCACCTGCTGCCGTACCTGCCAGGCCGCCGCGAGTAGCACGGTCCGGCGCTGCCATGCGAATAGGTAACCGGGTACTGACCGGGGCTGCTTGTGTAGCGCTCGTAGGCGCCCTCTCGGCGTGCGGGACGACGACGGCCACGACCACGACGATCGCCGGCACGACGCTGACGATTTACTCGAGCCTGCCCCTCCAGGGTCCCGAGAGCGCGGAGGCGACGAGCGTGCTCGACGCGGAGCGGCTCGCGCTCGCGCAGGCGGGCACCAAGATCGGCCGCGACACGATCGATTTCGTCTCGCTCAACGACGCGAACACCGCGGGCTGGAGCCCGAAGCTGATCGCGGCCAACTCGCGCACCGTGATCAAGCGCAAGAACGCTGTCGCCTACATCGGCGAGATCGATCCGAATGCCTCCGCCCAGTCGATCCCGATCACGAACGCGGACGACCTGCTGCAAGTCAGCCCCTACGACACGGCGATCGGCCTGACCCAAGCGAGCAAGGCGGTGCCACAGTCGCCCGACTTCTACTACCAATCGCGCAGCTCCTATGGACGAACTTTCGGCCGGGTCGTGCCATCCGACGCGTCCCAGGCGAAGGCCCAGCTCAAGGAGATGAGCAGCCTCGGGGTGAAGAAGCTGTTCATCGTGCAGGACGGCAAGCCGTACGGGGATGCGATCGCGCTCGCCGTCGAGCACGACGCGTCCGGATATGGGATCACCGCGTCCGCGCCCGTGCGATCGAGTGCCGGCCTAGCCCAGAAGATCGCAGCGTCTGGGGCGGACGCGCTGTTCTACGGCGGCGTCGCGAGCCCCCCCGCCGCCGCCGACCAGCTCTTCAATGGGGCGGTCGCAGCCGACCCCCAGCTCAAGCTATTCGGCCCTGGCGGCCTCTACAGCGGCCCGTTCGCCGCTCAGCTCTCCCCGGGCGCGCAGCGTGCCACCTACCTGAGCGAGCCAGGGTTCACGCCCCACGATCTCCCGGCCGCCGGGCGGGCGTTCGTCACGGCCTTCAAGGCCGCCTACCATCAGACGCCGTGGACGCAGGCGATCTTCGGGTACGCGGCGATGCAGGCAGTGCTCGCCGCGCTGCACGGGGCCGCGTCCCCCAACATCCGCTCAGAAGACGTCGCTGCGTTCTTTGAGACCACGCCGCGCACGTCCGCGGGCTCGGCGCTCGGCCCCTACGCGATCGACAAGGACGGCGACACGTCGCTGGCGCCGTATATCTTCAGCCGGGTCAAGGCCGGCAAGCTCGTCGCCTTCAAGGGCTGATCGTGCCCTGAGGGCCGCGGAGCGTTCGCGCTCTGTGAGGCCCGCGTTGGGTTCCCCTGGTCGTGCCGCCGGTCCGGCTCCCTGTGGCCGAACCGGTCCATAGGATGCGTCGGTGGCTACGTTCGCGGCGGAGGGAGAATTGCGCGTGCGCCTGACCATCCTCGTGGTCACCGCGCTGGTGATGGCGGCGGCCCTCGCCGGCTGCGGCGGGGGTACGGCAGCGAGCGGCCGGATCTCGGGCCGCAGGCTGACGATCTACGCGAGCCTTCCCGAGCAGGGCCAGTGGAGCTCGGAGGCGCTCGCCGTCAAGCAGGGCGCGGAGCTCGCGCTGGCGCAGGTGCGCGGCACGATCGGCGAGTACAGAATCACCTACGTCGTGCTCGACGACTCGACGGCGAAGGGCGGAACGTGGGTGCCGGGCTTGATCGCAAACAACGCCCACCAGGCGACGGCGGACAAGACCACGATCGGCTACCTCGGCGAGTTCAACCCCAACGCCAGTGCGATCTCGATCCCGGTCCTGAACCGCGCGGGGATCCCACAGATCAGCCCTGCCGACGGCGCCGCGGGCCTCACGAAGGCGACCGTGGGAGCCTTCCCCGGCGAGCCCGAGAAGTACTACCCGACCGGCAGACGCACCTTCGCGCGGGTCGTGCCCAGCGACAGCCTCGAGGCAGTCGCGCAGGTCCGTCTGCAGCAGAGCCTCGGCTGCGTGAAGACATATGTGCTCGTCGATGGGGCCGTCGATGTCTACGGACAGGATCTGGCCAACATCTTCCAGCACGACGCCGCCGTCGCGGGGCTGAAGATCGCCGGCGTGCAGAGCTACGACACGACAGCGACCTCGTACACCTCGCTGACCACGAGCGTGGCCGACACCGGGGCGGACTGCGTGTTCCTCAGCGCGATCGCCGAGAGCAACGCCGCCGCGCTGACCACGGCGCTCGGGGCCGCGCTGCCACAGGCGAGGATCTTCGCCTCCGACGGCGTGGCCGACGACGCATATCTCGACCCCGCGGGAGGTGGCATTCCGCTCAGCCTCGACCACCGCGTCTACCTCACGATGGCGCCGCTCGCCCAGAGCGCATATCCGCCGGCCGCCCGGGCGTTCTTCGCCGCATACGAGAAGGACTACGGGACCGTCGAGCCCTACGCGATCTACGGCTACGAGGCGATGAGCCTGATGCTCGACGCGATCGATCGCGCCACCCACCACGGCCGGCGCGTCGCCGATCGCGCCGCGGTCCTGGCGGCGATCTTCGCCACCCGTGACCGCCACAGCGTGCTCGGCACCTACAGCGTCGAACCCAACGGGGATACCACGCTCCGCGAGTATGGCGCGTACCGGGTCGCCAGGGGTCGCCTGATTTTCATTCGGGCGTTCGCGGGTTAATTTCGGGTTAGGACCCGTCGGGCGCTGGCGGCCGTCGTGCGGCCAGTTTAAGCTGTTACCAGCCGGTAACGGGAGGGTTACTGAGGCGCTAGTCCACTAATCGAAAGAAGGGTGGTCGAGTTGGTCGCACGAAAGACAGCCGGGATCTTTCTCGTCGGTGCGCTGATCGCGCTTGCCGGTTGCGGAAGCAGCAGCAAGAGCACCAGCACGAGCAGTAAGTCGTCGTCGAGCTCGAAGACGATCGACATCTACTCGAGCCTGCCATTGCAGGGCTCGTCGAACGCGCAGACCATCCCGATGGTCAACGGGATCAAGCTCGCGCTGGCGCTCGCCGGCGGCAAGGCCGGACCGTGGACGGTCAGCTACACGTCGCTCGACGACTCGACCGCCGCGGCCGGGGGCTACGACGCGACCCAGACCGCGGCTGATGCCCGCAAGGCGGCTTCGGATCCGAAGACGGTGTACTACATCGGCGAGTTCAACTCGGGTGCGAGCGAGGTCTCGATCCCGATCCTCAACGAGGCTGGCGTCCCCCAGGTGAGCCCGGCGAACACCTACGTCGGACTGACGACCAACGACCCGGGCAGCGCGCCAGGCGAGCCGGGGAAGTACTACCCGACCGGCAAGCGCACCTACCTGCGGATCGTGCCGATCGACTCGATCCAGGCGGCGGCGGACCTCGAGGCGATGAAGCAGGCCGGCTGCACGAGAGTCGCCGTGGCCAACGACAAGACGCCCTATGGCGCGGGCCTCGCCGATCTGCTCGAGCTCACCAAGGCGGATTACGGCATCGACATTACGAGCAATACCGGGATCGACCCGAAGGCGCCGAACTTCCGCTCCTACGCGGCGACGATCAAGTCGCAGGGCGCGAACTGCTTCGAGTTCGCCGGCATCGTCTCCAACGGCGGGGTGCAGATCACCAAGGACGTCCACACCGCGCTACCGACGGCCAAGATCTTCGGGCCCGACGGCATGTGCACGAGCTCGTGGACGGCCGCCTCGGCCGGCGGCGTTCCGGCCAGCATCGATCCGTTGATCGAGTGCACGGTCGCGACGCTGGATCTCTCCGCCTACCCGGGTGGGAAGACATTCCTGGCCGAATACAAGAAGGCGTACGGAGTCTCGGATCCCGATCCCTACGCGATCTACGGCTACGAGGCCATGGAGCTCGGACTGAACACGATCGCGAGCCTCGGACCGAACGGCGACAGCAAGTCGGCGGTGCTGAAAGCGCTGTTCGCGATCAAGGACCGCAGTTCCGTGCTCGGCACCTATGGGTTCGACGCGAACGGCGACACGACGCTGAAGGCATACGGCCTGTACAAGGTCGGAGCCAACGGCGATCCGGTGTTCTTCAAGACTGTCACTCCGACAAAGGTTCTCAAGTAGACGAGTCGTAACTAACAGACAGGAAACGCGGAGGGGGCGCATCCCGCGCCCCCTCCGCATCTGCACGGACCCGTGGATTCCAACTCTCTCGCGTCGAAAATGCCCGAGCCGGCAGTCCGCGTTCTGGCGGCGTTGCGCCGCTACGCCGGCCGCTGGGGCCTGTACGTCGCGCTGGTCGCGCTGCCGGCGTACTACGGCATCCATGACCTGACGCACGGATATCAGGCCGGCTTCCAAGCCGGGCATCCGGTGGTCCGCCACGATCTCACCCAGCTCGGCTTCAACCTCGTCGAGGGGCTGTCCAACGGCGCGATCTGGGCGCTGATCGCGATGGGCTATACGCTCGTCTACGGCATTATCGAGCTGATCAACTTCGCTCACGGCGACGTGTTCATGATCGGCTCGTTCGTCGCCGTCGGTCTCTGGGGCACGCTCGGGCTCGGCCTGGCGACCGGCCCCGTCGGACTCATCGCCGGTCTGCTGCTGACGCTGCTCGTCTGCATGGCGGTGTGCGGCTCGCTCAACGTGCTGATCGAGCGGGTCGCCTACCGCCCACTCCGAAACGCCCCCAAGCTCGCGCCGCTGATCACGGCCGTCGGCTGCTCGTTCATCCTCCAGAACGTGGGCCTGCTCTGGCTCGGCAGCTCGCCGCAAGGCGTCAACGACCTGATCCGTGAGAACGACACGGTCTTTCAGATCTCCGGTGTGATTGTCCACAGGGCCGACGTGCTCGCGCTCGGGGTGATGATTCCGCTCGTGATCGCGCTCACATGGTTCATCACCAACACCCGGCAGGGACGCGCGATGCGGGCGACCGCCCAGGACCCAGAAGCGGCGCGCCTGATGGGGATCAACGTCAACACCACGATCTCGCTGACCTTCCTGCTCGGGGGCATGCTCGCCGGGGCCGCCGGGCTCGTGTACGCGTTGTACGAGACGACGGTCTGGTACTTCCAGGGCTTCGAAGCCGGTCTGATCGCGTTCACCGCGGCGGTCATGGGCGGGATTGGCAACGTCCGCGGCGCCGTCCTGGGTGGGCTCATCATCGGCTGCATCCAGGAGCTCTCCGACTCCCGGCTCGGCCCCCAGTGGACGGAGGCGGTCGTCTTCGGCTACCTGATCCTGGTGATGGTGCTGCGACCCCGCGGGCTGCTCGGCGAGGAGACTCGGGAGGCGGGGTGAACGAACTGATTGCCCAGCTGACGGAATGGCGGGCCGCGTTGATCGCACGGCGCGACGCGCTGGCGCGGCGCGTCCCGTGGTGGTCGCGCGCCCTCGCGACGGCGCTGATCGGGATCGGGATCATCCTGCCGTTCTTCTTCTCCCAGGACAGCGGCTTCATGGGCGCCACGATCGTGGCGCTTGCCTACGTCGTGATGGCGCTGGGCTTGAACGTGGTCGTCGGCTTCGCCGGCCTGCTCGATCTCGGCTACGTGGCGTTCTACGCGCTGGGCGCGTACTCAGTGGGCTGGTTCGGGTCGGATTTCTTCTTCAACGCCCATACCCACGTGCTCGTCTCGGCGCTGACGAGCCATGAAGCAGGGATCCACTTCAACTTCGTGCTGATCCTGGTCTGCGCCGTGGTCATCACCTCGGTCGCGGGGATGCTCATCGGCCTGCCGACGCTGCGGCTGCGCAGCGACTACATCGCGATCGTCACGCTTGCGTTCGGGGAGATCATCGGCGTCGTCGCCACCAACGGCACGAGCATCCACCTCGGCGGCGGCGAGACCCTGACCGCTGGCAACAACGGGATCCCGGCCCTCGACCTGCCCTACTTCCCGGGGATCGGCTCGTTCAACCTGCTGCAGCTGAGGCCGTGGTACTGGCTGATCTTCACGATCATGCTGCTGGTCCTGTTCATCAATCTGCGGCTACGCGACTCGCGGCTCGGTCGAGCCTGGATCGCGCTGCGCGAGGACGAGGTCGCGGCCGTCTCGATGGGCGTCCCGCTGGTGCGGACGAAGCTGATGGCCTACGCGATCGGCGCCACCTTCGGCGGCATGTCGGGAGTGTTCCTCGGCGCTTTCGATACCACCGTCAGCGCCGACCAGTTTCAGTTCTCGTTCTCGATCTTCGTGCTCGCGATGATCATCGTCGGCGGCCTCGGATCGATCTGGGGAGCGGTGCTCGGCGCGCTGCTGCTCTCCTACATCAATTACTACCTGATCCCGGACGTGCTCAATGGGCTGCCGCACGACCTCGGGCTCAACTTCAGCCTGACCCAGCTGTCGTTCGGGATCTTCGGCTTCCTGCTTGTGCTCGTCATGGTCCTACGTCCTCAGGGCCTGTTCCCGGAACGCCGGCGCCGTCTCGAGCTCACGGCCGCGATCGCCGCCGAAGACGCGCAGCTCGTCGAGGCGCAGGAATGAGCCCGGGCGACGCGACTGTCGCGTCCCCGCCGGTCACGGCGGTAATGCGAGCTGATCACGTGATCAAGGAGTTCGGCGGCCTGATCGCGGTCAACGACGTCTCGCTGGAGATCCCGCTTCACTCGATTGTCTCGCTGATCGGCCCCAACGGCGCCGGCAAGACGACGCTGTTCAACATGCTGACAGGCCTGTACAAGGCGACCAGCGGCCGGATCCTGCTTGGCGAGCGCGAGATCACGCGCTCCCGGCCAGACATCATCACCGGCCTCGGCGTCGCCCGCACGTTCCAGAACATCCGCCTGTTCGGAGCGATGAGCGCGCTCGAGAATGTCCTGATCGGCCGCCACTCGCGGATGCGCACGGGACTGATCGGTTCGATCGTCCGGCCTCCGTGGGTGCGTCGGGAGGAGCGCGAGGCGCGGGGCCGCGCAGCAGAGCTGCTCGAGTACGTTGGCATTCACCCCAGCGCCTTCGACCAGATCGCCGCCCGGCTGTCCTATGGGGACCAGCGGCGAGTGGAGATTGCGCGAGCGCTCGCGTGCGAGCCGAGGTTGCTGCTGCTCGACGAGCCGACGGCAGGAATGAACCCCCAGGAGTCAGCGGCGCTGACGGACTTCATGCGCACGCTACGCCAGGATTTGCAGCTGACGATCCTACTGATCGAGCACGACATGAAGGTCGTGATGAACGTGTCAGAGCGGGTGACCGTGCTCGACCACGGCGAGAAGATCGCCGAAGGATCGCCGTCTAACGTGCGCAACGATCCGCGGGTGATCGAGGCATACCTGGGGAAGCAGGACTAATGGCGCTGCTCGAGGTTTCCGACATTCACGTCCACTACGGCGCGATCGAGGCGCTGAAGGGCGTCTCCCTGACCGTCGAGGAGGGCGAGGTGGTGACCCTGATCGGCTCCAACGGAGCCGGCAAGTCGACCACGCTGCGCTCGATCTCCGGACTGACGCCGCCGAGCTCGGGCAAGATCACGTTCGACGGTGAGGACATCACGCATACCGCCGCGCACGACGTCGTCGGGCACAGGATCGCGCTGGCGCCCGAGGGCCGGCACTGCTTTCCGCGGATGACCGTGCGTGAGAACCTCGATCTCGGCGCCTACCTGCGGCGAGGGTCGCAGGTCGCGGCGGACCTCGAGCGCGTCTACGGCCTGTTCCCCCGCCTACAGGAACGCGAGAACCAGAAAGCGGGGACGATGTCCGGCGGAGAGCAGCAGATGCTCGCAATCGGCCGCGCGCTGATGGCGCGGCCGCGGCTGTTGATGCTCGACGAGCCGTCGATGGGCATCGCGCCGATCCTCACTCAGCGGATCTACGGCACGATCGGCGAGATCAACCGCTCCGGCGTGGCAATCCTGTTGGTCGAACAGAATGCCAACTACGCGCTCGATATCGCGAAACGCGGCTACGTCATGGAGACCGGGCGCGTGGTGCTCGCCAATGCCTCGAGCGAGCTCCGCGATGATCCCGAGGTCCAGCGGGCGTATCTGGGGACATGACGGTCTTCGCGATCAACGGCGAGATCGGGGCGACCGGGCTCTACCTGCTGTTCGCCTGGCTGCTTTCGGCCGCGATCGGCTCGTGGGTGTCCGACCGCAAGGGTTACGGAGAGAAGGTCGGGCTCACCTTCGGGCTGCTCCTCACCGTAGTCGGGCTGCTGATCGTGCTGCTCCTGCCAGGTCGTCCCGGTTCGCGCTGGAAGGTCGAGGGGCCGCTGCCCCGGCGCCGGCAGCGAGCTCGGCGGGAGTAGTACGCAGGACTCGGCAGTTGGCCACACGGCCATGGCGAGACGGATTTCGCTGGCCAAAAAAACGTGAAAAAGTCGTAAAGGGCAGCTAGGATGCTCGGCCATCCTTTGATCACCAGAACGCTTGGGGGTGTCGATGGCCGTTACCAGCCAACCTGAACGCACCGCAGCGCTTGATTCTGAGGGCCTCGACCGTGGGGTCGGCTTCCTGGGGCTCTTGTGGGCTTCGGAGACTTCGATCATCGGGTCGGGGTGGCTGTTCGGAGCGTTCGGTGCCGCCGTCATCGCTGGGCCGTCGGCGATCCTCGGTTGGGTCCTCGGCTCGGTCATCATCCTCGTGCTGGCGCTCGTTCACGCCGAGCTGGGCGGCCTGTTCCCGGTCAGCGGCGGCACGAGCCGGTTCCCGCACTACGCGTTCGGCAGCTTCGCGGGTGCGACGTTCGGCTGGGCCTCCTACCTGCAGGCGGCCAGCGTGGCGCCGATCGAGGTGCTGGCCGCGATTCAGTACCTCTCAACCTCCCATTGGGCGCGGCACTTCTTCCACGTCAACCCGGCTGCAGGTGCCGCCGGCGGGACGCTGCACGGCTTCGGATACCTGGCCGCCGCAATCATGTTGCTCCTGTTCGTGATCATCAACCTCGTCGGCATCCGCTTCTTCGCCAGGATCAACAACGCGATCACCACCTGGAAGGTCGCGGTCCCGGTGGTGACGGTCCTGATCCTGCTGCTCGGACACTTCCACGGGTCGAACTTCGGCCACGCCGCCGGCGGCTTCTTCACGAGTCACAACGCGATCAAGAACATCCTGCTGACGCTGCCGGCCGGGATCATCTTCTCGCTGCTCGGTTTCGAGCAGGCGGTCCAGCTCGGAGGCGAGTCGGCCAATCCTGGGCGTGACCTTCCTCGCGCGGTGATCCTGTCGATCGTCATCGGCGCGGCCCTCTACATCCTCATCCAGGTCGCCTTCATCGGGTCGCTGAAGCCGAGTGTGCTGGCCGCCAACGGCGGATGGCTCGGTCTGGGCGCGAGCAAGAGCGCGGTCGCCGGGAAGCTCGCGGCCGGGCCCTTCTTCACCCTCGTCAGCATCGCTGGCATCTCCTGGCTGGCGACGGTGCTGAGGATCGACGCGGTCATCTCCCCGGGCGGCACCGGGCTGATGTACGAGACGGCCTCCGCGCGGCTGTCGTACGGCCTCAGCAAGAACGGGTTCGTCCCGACTGCCTTCGAGAGCGTGAGCGCCGCGCGCGTCCCGGTATTCGGGGTGATCGTCGCCACTCTGGTCGGGGTCCTGTTCCTGCTCCCGTTCCCGAGCTGGGCCAAACTGGTCGGCATCGTCACGAGCGCCTCGGTGTTCATGTACGCAGGAGCGCCGGTCGCACTCGGCGCGCTGCGCAAGCAGAAGCCGGACCTGGCGCGGAGCTACCGGCTGCCGGTGGCCGGGATCCTCGCGCCGCTCGCCTTCGCCGGTGCCGGCTGGGTGATCCTGTTCTCGGGGTGGCAGACCTACAGCACCTTGGTCGTGGCCCTGCTGCTCGGCTACGCGCTCATCGCGGTCTCCTACGCGCTGAAGCTCAACCCGCGCGCCCCCGCGATGGACTGGCAGGCGGCGCCGTGGATCATCGGGTGGATCATCGGCATGGGCGTGATCGCCTACCTGAGTGACTTCGGCCCGGGCGGGATCATCGGCGGGATCGGGATCTTCAAGCACGTCCTCGACAAGGGCGGCACCGACGACATCGGGCTGTGGGGCGGGATCATCGCCTCGGGCCTGTTCAGCCTGATCATCTACTACTGGGCCGTGGCCACCCGCCTGCCCGATCACAAGGTCGACGAGTACGTCGCCGAAGTGTATCCGCCGCCGGTCGCGGAGTAGACGGAACCGCCTCGGGGCGTGCGCTCGACAAACGCGTCAGCCGGCAAGCGCTGAGCGCAGGGCCTGATCGAGATCGGTGTGCGCCCAGTGGTATCCGAGCGCGTCCGCGCGTGCCGGGACCATCCGCTGGCCGCCGGTCACGATCTCGGCCATCTCGCCGTACATCGCGCGCAACGCGATTCCCGGCACCGGCAGCACCGCCGGCCGGTGCAGTGCTCGGCCGAGCGCCCGCGAGAACTCCGCGTTCCTGACCGCCACGGGCGCGCACCCGTTGACCGGACCGGACCACTCGTCCCCGTCGAGCGCCGCCAGGTAGAGCCCGACGACGTCTTCCACGTGGATCCACGACATGTACTGGTGCCCGCCGGCGACCGGCCCTCCGACACCGAGCCGAAACGGCGGCAGCATCTTCGCGAGCGCGCCGCCCCCGGCGTCGAGCACGATTCCTGTGCGGATCTTCGCGACGCGCAGTCCGAGCTCGGAGGCGCCGTCAGCGGCGGCCTCCCATGACCGGCATACCTCCGCCAGGAAGTCATCCCCGAGCGAGGCCCCTTCGTCGAGCTCCTCGTCGCCGCGGTCTCCGTAGATCCCCGATGCCGAGGCGCTGACGAGCACGGGCGGTCGCGGGTCGGCGGCGGCCAGGCCGGCGACGAGGTTCGCTGTGCCTTGCGAGCGGCTGATGCGAATCTGCTCGCGCGCCGCCGTGCTCCATCGCTGCGCCACCGGCTCGCCGGCCAGGTGGATGATGCCGTCGCGCCCGGAGAGCGCGTCGGCCGGCGCCGCGGCCGCGAGGAGATCCCAGCGCTCGGCGGGCACACCGAGCCGTTCCGTGGCCCGCACCGGGTCGCGCGACAGCGCCGTCACCTCGTCGCCGCGCCCCGTCAGGGCCGCCACGAGGCGTGAGCCGACGAGGCCGGTCGCTCCGGTGACTGCGACCCTCATCTGTGCGCGTGCCCGGATGGCGAGGCTGTGCGGAGGATGGGAGCGGGCATAGGGTAGAAGTGAGCGAGGGTTTCGCCGCGCGCGCGCTCGCGACCTCAGCTTCGCCAGCTAGATTCTGAAAGATGGCCGACGAACTCTTCCTGATCGACGGTAACAGCCTCGCCTACCGGGCGTTCTTCGCGCTGCCCGAGTCGATCGCGACCTCGACCGGAGTGCCGACCAACGCGATCTTCGGATTCGCCTCGATGCTCGTCAAGATCCTGACCGACTACGGCCCGAAGGCGACCGTCGTGGTCTGGGATGCCGGCTCATCCGGACGCAAGGAGATCTACCACGAGTACAAGGCCCAGCGCAGCTCGCGCCCGGACCTGCTGAAGGAGCAGTGGCCGCACCTCGAGCCGCTCGTCGACGCGTTCGGCTACCGCAACCTGTCCGTCGAGGGCTATGAGGCCGACGACGTGATCGCGTCGATCGCCGAGCGCGCGAAAACGGCCTCGATCCCGGTGATGGTCGTGACCGGCGACCGCGACGCCTACCAGCTCGTCGACGACGAGGTCAGGATCATGACGACGTCGCGTGGCATCACCGACACCCGCGTGTACGACCGCGACGGCGTCGTCGACCGCTACGGCATCCCGCCTGAGCTGATCCCCGACTTCATCGGCCTCAAGGGCGATACCAGCGACAACATCCCCGGTGTCCCCGGGATCGGAGATAAGACCGCCGCCGACCTGCTCCAGCGCTTCGGCTCACTCGAGGGCGTGCTCGAGCACGTGGATGACATCTCGGGGGCGAAGCGCAAGCAGAACCTGATCGAGCATGCCGAGGACGCGCGGCTGTCGAAGCAGCTCGCGACGGCGAAGCGGGATATCCCGCTCGACTTGGACGTGGAGGAGTTTGTGTCCGCACCGCCGGACCGCTCGCGACTGCGCGACGTGTTCCGCGAGTTCGAGCTGCGCGATCCGCTGCGGCGACTCGAGGAGGCGCTCGGCTCGGCGGAAGCGGCGGCGCCGGCGCCGACGCCCGGCTCGGGGAGTGCCCTGAGCGCGCGCGTCCGCTCGGCCACGGTGGCTGATGTGGCGCGGATGACGGGGCGTGAGCTCGCGATCGCCGTGCGCGCACCGGCGATCCCTGACGACGCGTTGTTCGCTGCCGACTCGACCTGGCGCTTCGGTGCGTACGGGGGTGGAGCGGAGGTGCTCTCCGGGGCGTGCTCAGTGCCCGACGAACTCGTCGCGGCCGCGGGCCGGCGACCGGTGATGGCCCACGACGCCAAGGCGCTCGGGACCGTGCCGGCGGTGCTTGCGCACGACACCGAGATCGGTGCCTATCTACTGGAGCCTGCCCGGCGCGCGTATCCGTTCCGGGAGCTGTGCGAGGAGCGCGGGCTCGGCCTGGTGGCCGAAGTGAACGACGACGCCGCCGCCGACGCACTACTCGCGCACGCGCTGGCCGCCTGGCAGCGCGAGGAGATCCGGGGTCGCGGACTGACCGACCTGTTCGAAGAGGTCGAGCTGCCGCTGGTTCGGATTCTGCGCAAGCTTGAGCTCGCGGGCCTGAAGCTCGATACCGAGCGCCTCGGCGAGATCTCGGCCCGCGTCAAGGAGGAGGCGGACCGGCTCGAGCGCGAGATCTTCGAGCTCGCCGACGAGGAGTTCACGCTCGGCTCGCCCAAGCAGCTCGAGGAGATCCTCTTCGGCAAGCTCGGCCTGTCGCGTAAGCGTCGCGGGAAGACCGGCTACTCGACCGACGCCCGGGTGCTGCAGGCGATTCGGGACGAGCACCTGATCGTGCCGAAGATCGAGCGCTGGCGCGAGCTGACCAAGCTCGCCCAGACCTACCTCGACGCGCTCCCCGAGCTGATCGCCGAGGACGGCCGGCTGCACACGACCTTCAACCAGACGGCCGCGACGACCGGGCGGCTGTCGTCGAACAACCCCAACCTTCAGAACATCCCGATCAGGACTCCGCTCGGGCGCGAGATCCGGGCCTGCTTCGTCGCCGAGCCCGGCAACCTGCTGGTGTCGGCGGACTACTCGCAGGTCGAGCTTAGGCTGCTCGCACACATCGCCGGCGAGGACGTGCTCAAGGAGATCTTCGGCCGCGGCGAGGACGTCCACACCGCAACGGCCTGTCGCGTGTTCGGCGTGACGCCGGACGAGATCGACCCGGGGATGCGCTCGAAGGCCAAGATGATCAACTACGGCATCGTCTACGGGCTCTCCGCGTACGGGATGGCCGACCGCCTCGACATCCCCCAGAGCGAGGCTGACGAGTTCATCCAGCGCTACCTCGCCGGGTTCCCCGCGGTCGGGCGCTTCATCGAGGAGACGATCACCCAGGGGACCGAGCACGGTTACGTCTCGACGCTGTTCGGCCGTCGGCGCCAGGTCCCGGAGCTCCGCGCGCGCCGCTGGGAGCTGCGCAAGCAGGGCGAGCGCTTCGCGGTCAACATGGTGATCCAGGGCACCGCGGCGGACATCATCAAGGTCGCCATGGTCCGCTGCGACCAGGCCTTGACCGAGGCGGGCCTGCGGTCCCGCATGATCCTCCAGATCCACGACGAGCTGCTCTTCGAAGGTCCGGCGGAGGAGGCCGATGAGGTCAGGCGGATTGCCGTCCGCGAGATGGAGGGCGCCTACAAGCTCGATCCGCCCCTGGCGGTGGAGGCGGGAACCGGACGCAACTGGCTGGACGCGAAGTGATCCGCCGCCCGACGACGTTCACGCGCGCGACGGGTGCGCTTAGCGGGCCGCTGCGGGATTGGCCGCCCGCAGTACCGATTCGCCGCTGTGGTTGACGTCGCCGAGCGGCTGAAACGAGATGTCGATCCAACGGTAACCGTGAGCGCCCGGCGGGAGCTTGATCGTCAGGTGATCCGAGCCGGCACGCAGACTCGCGAGCGGTTGCGAGTCGATGATCGAGTTGTAGAGCCACAACTCGTAATGGCCGCCGTGGACCGCGGGCAGCCCTGTAAAGCTCAACTTGAGCCTGAGGTTGGCCCCCTGACCGACGGTGACGACCGACCCGCTGGTATGCGCCAGTCCGCCGGGTAGCGGAGCGAGCGCCTGCCGCGAGGAGTGGCCGACGGTGGGCGTCGGGCTGGTACTGGCCGGCACGCTCGAGGTCGGCGTCGGGGCGCTGACTGTCGCCTTCGAGTGCTTCGTGGAGCTCGAGCCAAATGCGAGCACGAACACCGCCACGATGATCAGCGCCCCGAGCGCTGCCCACAGGACGCGACGGCGCTTCGGCGCCGGCTCTGACTCCCCGCGCGCGAGCGGGGAAGGGGGACTCGAAGGGGGCCTCGCGGGCGCCTCCGCGGCGGCGGTCCCGAGCCCCTCGGCGGCAACGGCGTTCTCGGCCTCGGTGGGGGTGGTGTCGGCGTCGGCGGTGGTGTCGGCGTCGGGGGTGTCGGCGTCGGGGGTGTCGGCGTCGGGGGTGGTGGCGGCGTCGGTGGTGGTGGTGCTGGCGTCGGTGGGGGGGTCGGCGTCGGTGGGGGTGGTGATGGCGTCGGGGGTGGTGGCGGGTAGGTGGCCGTTCGCGTTCGGGTCGCTCTCGGCGTCGACGACCCTGGCGCCGGCGCCCTCGGCGGCGTCGAGCGGCCGGCCGTTCGGGGGCTCGCCGCCCTGCGCGTCCGCCGGATCCGTTAGTCCGTTAGCGCTCGCCGCGACCTGCGTTTCCAGCGCCGTTGTGCTCGAAGCGGCGATCTCGACGAGTGCATCGCGGATCTGGTCGATCGGGAGACCGAGCTCGTCGCTCAGCTGCTCGATGATGCGAACGCGACGGGTGGCGATGGCATCAGTCGTGATACCGGTCATCCGCGCCAAGGCGGGATCGTCGAGGCCGCGGTACAACCAGAGGTCGAGCAGCGCCCGTTCGGACGGCTCAAGTGAAGTTGCCTCGTCGATCAGCCTCCGAGTCGCTAAGATACTCATGACCTGGGAGCTGACCGCTCCGGGTGGGGCGATAGAGCTGGACCACATTCCCACGGCAGCGGGCATATAAATTCGCACGGCAATGAGCAGGGAGGCGTGTCAAGTGAGAAATCGGACATCATTACGTAGGAGTCTGGCACCTTTGGTCGTAGGCGTGTGCCTTTCGCTGCTTTGGCCCGCCCAGTCGCTGGCGCGTGCCTTCGTTCGATTCATCCACGCCGTGCCCGGCGTCGGCACCGCCACGGTCGACGTCAACACCGGCGCCGGCAACGTCGAGCTCGGCTCGATCGGGTTCTCGCAGGTCACGCCCTGGCGCAGCATTGCCTCCGGTAGCTTCCATTGGTCCCTCGTCGGCGCCGGCAAGACGCTCGCTCAGGGACAGGCGACGGTCGGCGACGGCGCCTACGACATCGTCGTGCTCTCCAAGGGGGCCGGAGTTACGCTGGGCATCTACAAGGCCGAGGGTGGCAAGGCCGGGACGAGCCTGGTGCGCGTCATCCACGCAGCTCCAGAGCTCGGCAGCCCGGAACTGATGCTCGACTCGAAGACCGTCGTCAAGAGCCTCGCCTACACCCAAGCGACTCCGTATCTATCGGTGACTCCCGGCATGCATACGTTGGGAGCGATGAAGGCGGGCGACAGTGCACCGTTGGTATCAAACGGGGGCGTGACGATGGAGCCGGGAATGTCCTACTCGGCGATTGTGGTCGGCAGCCGCGGAGAGCGCGTCCGGGTCGTCACCGTGGTCGACCGCGGGGCGGCGCCCACCCAGAGCGCCGCCACCCAGCAGACCCAGGGATCCGCATCCTCAGCCAAGTCCGTCGTGGTCGCTTCTGGGGACTCGCTCTGGAGCATCGCCAAGGGCCTGCTTCCAGCCGGCGCGAGCAACGCGTCGATCTGGCACCTGGTGGTTTCGATCTGGGACCTCAACGTGGGGCGGATCGGCACCGGCAACCCGAACCTGATCTTCCCCGGCGTACACCTTCTGCTGCCCTCGCTGTAGGCGAGGCGCCGGCCGGACCCCTGACGCGATATCGCTCGTCACAGCGGCGAAGCGCTACGACGCCGCTAGCGCGATCCGACCGGGCACACCGGCCGTGGCGAAATCAGGATGGGCGATGTCCAGGTAGTGGCCGAAGGACCAGTCGACGAAGCGCTTGGCGCCCATCGCGCGGAGCGAGGGAGCGAGCAGTCGGGGTGCGATCCGGGGAACGAGGCGCTGCACGCGGAGCATCCAGCGAAACGCCAGCGCATGATCAGCGGAGAATCGGTGGTAGCCGGCGAGGGCGCTTTCACGGCCCTGGTGACCTTCAATCACGCCGCGCAGCTCGCGACCGCACGCAAGCCCGAAATACAGGGCCGTCCGGATCCCCTCCGCCGTCAGCGGGAGGCAGTGGCCGGCCGAATCCCCGACGAAGAAGACCCCGTCCTCGGTCGCGTCCCGGAGCGCATGCGGGATCCAGTTGCCTTGGTAGCGAACCTTGTCGGCGTGCAGGTCGGTGGCGAGGCGCTCGGTCGGCTCGCGGACGTGATGACGCGGGTCGAACGAACCGACCCCGATCCGCAGCTCGCCGTCGGCGGGGAAGCTCCAGCCATAGCCGGCCGGCACGTAGGAGCGATCGATCCACACCTCGAGCTCCTCGCCCGACCCGAACGGATGCACCTCGAGCCCGCGCGAGAGGAGTGCGTCCGGGGGCTGGATGTTCTGTCCCGATCCGAGCACCCGCCGCCAGCCGAGCGCGTCGACGATCAGCGGCGCGCGGATGTCGCCGCGGTCGGTGTGCACGGTGTCGCCGGTGCGTCCGCTGACCGTGGCGGTTTCGAACTCGAAGCGCCCCATCTCGGCGAGCAGGCCACACAGCGTCCGGTAATCGAAGGTCGAGAAGGTCCAGGGCAGGTCGTAGCGGACTTCTGTATGCGGCGTGTGGAGGACCAGCTCTCCGAAGGTCTGCTGCAGTGCGTCCTCGAGCGCCAGCGCGCGCAGCCAGGCGGTCGGGATACCGCAGGCTGATGTCTGGCGCTCGCCGATCTCGTAGCGATCGAGGATCATCACGTCGGCGGTGCTGCCGGCGAGCTCGCGGGCGACGGCGAGACCGCCGAAGCTCGCTCCGCAGATCAGCACGTCGCAGTCGCGGTGCAACGGCGTGCGCTCGCTACCGCGCTTCGTGGCCCGTGTCGGCATCGAGACGATGATAGGGCGGCACGGGTCCTGACCGAGCGATTCACGACCGTCTCCAGCCCGAGGCGGGAATCACCCGTTGACCGAGGCGCTGTAACCTCTGACCTGATGTCACCCACAACCACAATGACGCCTCTCGACGAGCTTCCGAATGCGCGGATCGTCGAAGGCTCGGACGGCCTCCTGCTCGAGATCGACGGCCAGATCGTCCCCAACTACGACGCAACCATTCATCCGTTCGCGGAAGGCGACGTCGTCACCGGCAACGTCGTCCGCATCGACAACGACGAGGTCCTCGTCGACATCGGCTACAAGTCCGAGGGGGTCATCCCTGCGGGCGAGCTGTCGATCCGCAAATCCGTCGACCCGCACGACGAGGTCGAGCTGGGCGAGGAGGTCGACGCGCTGGTCCTCACCAAGGAGGACCAAGACGGCCGACTGATCCTGTCCAAGAAACGTGCACGCTTCGAGCGCGCGTGGCGCAAGATCGAGGCCGCCGCCGAGTCCGGCGAGCCGGTTGACGGTCGCGTGATCGAGGTCGTCAAGGGCGGCCTGATCATCGACCTCGGCGTGCGCGGCTTCCTGCCCGCGTCGCTCGTCGACATCCGCCGGGTCCCGAACCTCGACGAGTACCTCGATCAGACAATCGAGTGCAAGGTGATCGAGCTCAACCGCTCGCGCAACAACGTGGTCCTCTCGCGCCGGGCCGTGCTCGAAGAGCAGCGCAAGGAGGATCGCGAGCGCATCCTCGATCGGCTCCAGCCCGGCCAGGTCGTCGAGGGCACAATCTCGAACATCGTCGACTTCGGCGCGTTCGTCGACCTCGACGGGATCGACGGCCTCATCCACATCTCCGAGCTCTCGTGGTCGCACGTCAACCACCCGTCGGAGATCCTCTCGATCGGCGACACCGTCAGCGTCAAGGTGCTCGACATCGACCGCCAGCGCCAGCGCATCTCGCTTGGCCTCAAGCAGACGCAAGAGGATCCGTGGCAGCGTGTGATCGACACCTACAACATCGGCGACGAGCTCGAGGGAACGGTGACCAAGGTAGTGACCTTCGGCGCGTTCGTCGAGATTCTCGACGGCGTGGAAGGTCTCGTCCACATCTCCGAGCTCTCGCAGCACCACGTCGAGAACCCGCGCGAGATCATCCAGCCGGGCGACGATGTCCGGGTCAAGATCCTCGAGATCGACTCCGAGCGCCGGCGTCTGTCCCTGTCCGTCAAGCGCGTCGAGGATCAGGTGCTGCCGGTACGGCCGATCGAACCGAGCACGGGGGACCTGGACGACATGCCGGAGCTGGGCCTCTCGGAGGACGTATTCGGAGCTCCCGGCGCGCCGGGAGCCGCGCCGACGGATGTGTATCCCGACGTCGAGACGGACGCGGGTGCCTCCGCGGAGCCGGAGATCGCGGACTCGGGCGGCGCGCATCCGCAGACGCCGGGACCCGAGGCCGCGTCGGACTCACCGGACGACGGCGGCGATTCCCGGTCAGAGGACGCCGAGGACGCCGAGGACGCCGACTCGCAGTCGCACGAGGCCGATGCCGGCGGACCCGAGGCTGACCTCGGGGCCGTCGAGGCGCCGGCCGGCGTGAGCACTTCCGGCACCGGCGAGCCGACGGCCTGATCGCGGAGCGGGTTCCCTTCGTCGCGCTGACCGGCGGCCTCGGTGCCGGGAAATCGACGGCGCTCGGCGCTCTGGAGCGCCTCGGGGCCGCCGTACTGTCGACCGACCGGGTGGTGCACGACCTCTACGCGACAGCCGAGGTCAGGGACGCGGTGGTCGAGCGACTCGGCGAGGACATGGCCCCCGACGGGGTCGTCGATCGCGGCGCGGTGGCGAGCCATATGTTCGCCAGCGCCGCGGACCGTCACTGGATCGAGACCCTGCTATGGCCGCGGGTTGGGCAGCGGATGACGGCCTGGCGGGATGAGGTCGACCGCCGCCGGCCGCGCCCGCCGGCCGCGGTGGTCGAGGTGCCGCTGCTGTTCGAGTCGGAGATGGAGGAGGCCTTCGATGCGACGATCGCGGTCATCGCGGACGAAGCGCTGCGCGCCGATCGCGCCGCGGGGCGCGGTCACGCTGCGGTCGCGGAGCGGACGGCTCGCCAGCTCAGCCAGGCGGAGAAGGCCGCGCGGGCTCAGTACGTGGTGGTCAACGACGGGACGCCGGAGGAGCTCGAAACGGCTCTGTCGGCCGTGCTTGACAAGCTGTGCAGATGAGCTCTGGCTCCGCCGGCATCACCGCTCGCAGTTCCGCGGCGCAGAAGCGGCGAAGTACCGATGCGCGCCGTCGCCGTCGCCGCGCTGCGCTCGTGCTCGGCAGCGTTATCGTCGTGCTGGCCGCGATCGTGGTCGCGTTGCCACTGTTCAGGAGCGCGTACGAGCACCTCACGTTGCCGCTCGATCACGAGGACATCATCGTCCAGCAGGCGCATGAGAAGGGGCTCGATCCGGCGCTGATCGCTGCCGTGATCTATGCCGAGTCCAAGTTCGATCCGCGCACATCCTCGGCCGGGGCCGAAGGTCTGATGCAGATCCTGCCCGCGACAGCCGAGTTCCTCGCGCACCGCTCCGGAGCGACCACGTTCACGGTGGCGGACCTCGCCAGTCCGCAGGTCAACATCACCTACGGCAGCTACTACCTGCGCTACCTCCTCGGCACCTACCGTGGCAACGAGATGCTCGCCCTCGCCGCCTACAACGGAGGTCAGGCCAACGTCGACGAATGGGTCGCACGGGCCCGTGCGCACGGGCATGCGCTGACGGTCGCCGAGATTCCGTTCCCGGAAACGCGCGCGTATGTCGAGAAGGTCCTCCACGCGCAGCGGCAATACCGCAGCACGTATCCCAGCCAGCTGGGCTACCACTAGCAGCGCTTCCGCGACGACGCGAGGTCGCGCCCGCGCTGTCTCGCTTGTCCGTAATACGAACCGGGATGACGCCGGCACGCTCAGAAGATCCATCCGCAGCCCGCGCTACGCTAAACGGCCCGCCTATGCCTCAGTTCGAACTTGATTCCGCCTACCGTCCGACAGCAGATCAGCCGGCTGCGATTAGTTCGATAGCCGAAGGGATCGAGGCGGGCGAGCGGTTCGTCACGCTGCTCGGAGCGACGGGCACGGGCAAGACGATGACGATGGCCGCCACGATCGAGACGCTCCAGAAGCCGGCGCTCGTGATCGCCCACAACAAGACGCTTGCCGCCCAGCTTTGCAACGAGTTCCGCGCGTACTTCCCACGCAACGCGGTCGAGTACTTCGTTTCCTACTACGACTACTACCAGCCCGAGGCATACGTCCCGAGCAAGGATCTCTATATCGAGAAGGATTCAGCGATCAACCAGGAGATCGACCGGCTGCGCCACTCCGCCACGGCGGCGCTGTTCGCCAGGCGCGACGTGGTGATCGTCGCGAGCGTGTCCTGCATCTACGGCCTCGGTTCGCCCGAGGTCTACGAGACCAACCTGCAGACTCTCACCAAGGGCGAGTACATCGACCGGGATGCGTTGCTGCGCAAGCTTGTGTCGATCCAGTACACACGCAACGACACCGCTCTCGCACGAGGCACGTTCCGGGTTCGCGGCGAGACGCTCGAGGTGTTCCCTGCCTACGCGGAGACGGCGTTCCGGGCGCTGCTGTTCGGCGACGAGATCGAGCGTCTGCAGCACTTCGACCCACTGACCGGCGAGCTGATCGAGGACGACCTCGAGCACGTCGGGATCTGGCCGGCGACTCATTACAACGTGCGCGAGGGGATGATCGAGGACGCCGTCCAGCAGATCGGCAGCGAGCTGAATCATCGCTGCGCGGAGCTCGAGGCGGAGGGGAAGCTGCTCGAGTCCCACCGGCTGCGCCAGCGCACGCAGTACGACATGGAGATGCTCCGCGAGCTCGGCTTCTGCAGCGGGATCGAGAACTACTCACGGATCCTCGACGGCCGACAGCCGGGCGACCGCCCCTACTGCCTGCTCGACTACTTCCCCGATGACTTCGTCTGCTTCATTGACGAGTCCCACCAGACGGTGCCGCAGATCGGCGGTATGTCCGAGGGGGACCGCTCCCGCAAGCAGACGCTCGTCGACTACGGATTCCGCCTCCCGTCGGCGCTCGATAACCGCCCCCAGACCTTCCAGGAGTTCCTGTCGATCACGCCGCGGATCGTGTTCGTCTCCGCCACGCCCGGGGATTACGAGCGCACCCGGGGCGAGCGAACGGTGGAGCAGATCGTCAGACCGACCGGGATCGTTGACCCGGAGGTCGAGGTCCGCGAGACCCGCAACCAGATCGACGACCTGATGAACGAGATCCGTGCTCGCGTCGAGCGCAACGAGCGCACGCTGGTCACCACCCTGACCAAGAAGATGTCCGAGGATCTGACCGACTACCTGCTCGAGACGGGATTCCGAGTCCGCTACCTGCACTCCGAGATCGACACGCTCGAGCGGATCCAGATCATCCGCCAGCTCCGGCTCGGGGACTTCGACGTGCTCGTGGGGGTCAACCTGCTGCGCGAAGGGCTCGACCTGCCCGAGGTCTCGCTGGTGGCGATCCTCGACGCCGACAAGGAGGGCTTCCTCCGCGGCGAGACCTCGCTGATCCAGACGATCGGGCGCGCAGCCCGGAACGTCGAGGGCAAGGTCTTGATGTACGCCGACCGGGAGACGGCGGCGATGCGGGCCGCGATCGAAGAGACGGACCGCCGCCGCGAGATCCAGCGCGCACACAACGAGAAGCACGGAATCACCCCCGAGACGATCGTGAAGGGCATCTCTGACATCGCCGAGTTCCTCCAATCGGAGTCGAAGGTGCCGCGATCCCGGCGCCGGCGCGCGCGCGAGAGCACCGGCATGGAGCCGGCCGAGATCGAGCGCACGGTCGTCGAGCTCGAAGAGGAGATGCTCGTAGCCGCCGAGGAATTGCGGTTCGAGTATGCCGCTAAGCTGCGGGACGAGATCCGCGATCTCAAGCGCTCGATGGAGCTGGCCGTCGCCGAAGGGAGCGCGCCGGCTCACTGAGACGAGCCCCACATGTCGGCGTCAGGTACCCTCCGCTGTCTGCCCCCTTTAAAATGGAGGAACGCCAGCGTGGCACTTGATCGTCAGAGCATCGAGAAGAAGGACTTTCCCATTGGCCGCCGGGGCTACGACCCGGAGGCCGTTGACACGCACCTTTCCAGCCTCGCGGAAGAGGTCGACGAGCTCAAGCGAACTGCCCGTCGCCGTGGCGAGACGCTCGCCTCGGCTGCGAGCGAGCAGGTGCGAGCGATCGTCGAGGCGGCGGAAACCAGCGCGGGCGACATCCAGCGCCAGGCGGAGGATGACGCGCGCGAGATCCGCAGCGAGGCGACGTCCGAGGCCCAGCGCACGCGCGACCAGGCCTCCGAGCAGGCGCGCGATTACGTCACGAAGGTGTCCGAGTCAACGGCGGTCATGCTCCAGCGGCTCGACGCGATGGAGAGTGAGCTGGGGGCCCTGATCGAGTCGCTGCGGACAGGCTCCAACCGGCTGAACGCCGACGTGCAGCTGCTCGAGGGCAACCTCACCGAGCTGACCGACGCTGCGACGACCCGTCCACGCTTCGAGCTCGAGCCAGAATCCGGCACGGACTCGAGCACGGAGGCCGAGCCGGGGAGCGAAGCCGTCGTGACCGAGGGAACCGCCGGACAGGCGCCAGCGAACGCGACGCCAGCTGAGGAGGTCGTCGAACCCCTTGTTGAGGAGCCCGGCGCCGCGACCGGCGAAGGCTCGGACGATACCGAGGGCGCTCGCCTGATCGCGCTCAACATGGCGCTCAATGGGACGCCGCGCGAGGAGACCGACCGCTACCTGGCCGACAACTTCCGACTGCCCGACCGGCTTGGGCTGTTGGACGAGGTGTACGCGAGCGTCGAGTAGCTACGCGCGGTCACCGTTCCGGGCTACGCGCGTCCTGGGGGTGGGGCGGGCTCGGGCGGGGTGGAGGGTTCGGACGCAAGTAGCCCGGAGACGGTGACCGGGCTTCGCCGCTGAACGGCACAGGGACGGGGCGGGGTGGGGGTTCGGACGCGACCTGGCTCCGCAGCCTTTTCCCGCGTGGTGCGCTTGTTGCGAGGATCGAACGTCTGTTCGGTATTCTAATATCGGGGTTGTGGATCAGCTCGTCGTCTCTGGTGCTCGGGAGCACAATCTGAAGGACATCACCGTGGTGATCCCGCGGGGGTCGCTGACGGTGATCACGGGCCTGTCCGGGTCGGGCAAGTCGTCGCTGGCGTTCGACACGATCTATGCCGAGGGGCAGCGGCGTTATGTCGAGTCGCTGTCGGCGTATGCGCGTCAGTTCCTGGGGCAGATGGACAAACCGGACGTGGATTCGATCGAGGGCCTGTCGCCGGCGATCTCGATCGATCAGAAGACGACCTCGCGCAACCCGCGCTCCACGGTCGGGACGGTGACCGAGATCTACGACTACCTACGCTTGCTGTGGGCGAGGATCGGCCACCCGCACTGCCACGTGTGCGGTCGCCCGATCGTCGGCCAGTCAGCGGAGCAAATAATCGACCAGGTGATGGAATTGCCCGAGGCCTCGCGCTTCATGGTGCTCGCGCCGATCGTCCGTGGACGCAAGGGCGAGTACGGACGGCGGCTCGAGGAGCTGCAGGCGGAAGGCTTCAGTCGGGTGAAGGTCGACGGCGCGTTGCGTCGACTCGACGAGGAGATCGTCCTCGACAAGAAGCTCAAGCACGACATCGCGGTGGTGGTCGACAGGCTGGTGATGAAGCCCGACCTGCGTAAGCGGCTCGCGGACTCGATCGAGACGGCGGTCGCGCTCGCCGACGGGCTGGTCGAGATCGAGCTCGTCGACGAGGACCGGATCCTGACCTTCTCGGAGAAGTTCGCGTGCCCGATCCACGGGCCGAGTCTCGTCGAGCTCGAGCCTCGGGTGTTCTCGTTCAACTCGCCCCACGGCGCGTGCCCTCGCTGCACGGGCCTGGGGTCACAGATGGAGATCGATCCCGAGCTCGTGGTTCCCGATCCCGCGCTGTCGATCGGCGAGGGCGCGATCGCGCCGTGGTCGGTGAGCGCGTCGAACTATTACGACCAGCTCGCGCAGGCGATCGCCGAGCGCTACGGTGTCGATCTCGAGACCCCTTGGCGCGACCTGCCCGAGGAATCGCGCGACTTCTTCCTCTACGGAACCCATGGCGATCGGGTCGAGGTCTCGTATCGGAACCGCTTCGGCCGCCGTCGCTCGTATGCGACGAGCTTCGAGGGGATTGTGCGGAGCCTCGAGCGACGCTACCTCGAGACCGACTCCGACCTGTCGCGGGAGAAGATCGAGGAGTACATGACGTTGCGGCCGTGTCCAGAGTGCCACGGCGCACGCCTGCGGCCCGAGTCGCGGGCGGTGCTCGTCGCCGGCACCGCGATCCACGACTTCACGGCGCTCTCGGCGCGGCTCGCGCTCGCGTGGGTGGCCGAGCTCGAGCTCTCCGAGCACGATCGCCGAATCGTCCGGCTTGTGCTGCGAGAGATCGAGGAGCGGCTGCGTTTCCTGGAGAACGTCGGAGTCGGCTACCTGTCGATCGAACGGGCTGCGGCAACGCTCTCGGGCGGGGAAGCACAGCGGATCCGCCTGGCGACCCAGATTGGATCGTCACTCGTGGGCGTTCTCTACATCCTCGACGAGCCTTCGATCGGTCTCCATCAGCGTGACAACGCCAAGCTGATCGCGACGCTCGAGCGGATGCGCGACCTCGGCAACACGGTGATCGTGGTCGAGCACGACGAGGGGACGATGCGCGCCGCCGACCATCTCGTCGACATGGGTCCGGGGGCGGGAGAGCACGGAGGTCATGTGGTCGCGGAGGGGACGGCGGCCGAGATCGAGAAGATCCCCGAGTCGCTGACCGGCCAATTCCTGGCCGGAACGCGGGTGATCGAAACGCCAAAGCGGCGACGACGTCCGTCGGGCTATGTCACGATCGAAGGGGCCACAGAGCACAACCTGCGCGACGTGAACGTCAAGATGCCGCTGGGCGTCTTCTGTTGTGTGACCGGTGTCTCGGGGTCAGGTAAGTCCACGCTGGTCAACGACATCCTCTACCGGGCGACCGCCAACCGCCTGCACCGTGCCCGCCAGCGTCCCGGCGCGCACCGACGGATCACCGGACTCGAGCAGCTGGACAAGATCATCTCGGTCGACCAATCGCCGATCGGACGCACACCGCGATCGAACCCGGCGACCTATATCGGTCTGTTCGACCAGATCCGCGAGCTGTTCTCGAAGACTCAGGAGGCGCGCGCGCGAGGGTACAAGCCGGGGCGGTTCTCGTTCAACGTCAAGGGCGGGCGTTGCGAGGTGTGCCGCGGGGACGGCCAGATCAAGATCGAGATGCACTTCCTCCCCGATGTGTACGTGCCATGTGAGCAATGTCACGGCAAGCGTTACAACCGCGAGACGCTCGAGGTCCGCTTCAAGGGCAAGACAATCGCCGACGTACTCGAGATGCCGATCGCAGAGGCGCTCGAGTTCTTCGCGCATATCCCCAAGATCCGCCGGCGGGTGGAAGCGCTGAACGACGTCGGGCTCGGATACATGCGGCTTGGCCAGCCGGCCACCACGCTGTCCGGCGGCGAGGCGCAGCGCGTCAAGCTCGCCGCCGAGCTCTCGAAGGTTGCGACGGGACGGACGCTCTACATCCTCGACGAGCCGACCACGGGACTCCACTTCGCCGACATTCAGCGCCTGCTGATCGTCCTGCAACGCCTGGTCGATGCAGGAAACTCGGTGGTGGTGATCGAGCACAACCTCGACGTGATCAAGGTCGCCGATCGCGTGATCGACCTCGGACCCGAGGGCGGAGACGAGGGTGGACGTGTGATCGCGAGCGGCACGCCGGAGCAGGTCGCGACGGTCGTCGAGTCGCACACGGGGCGCTATCTCGCCGATCTCCTCCCCGTGCGCGTCCGCCGCGGACCTCGCGTGAAATCCGCCGCGATCGGCTGATCAGCTCTTTCCTGACGGCCTACAATCCCTGAGAGGGGAACGACGATCGATATCTCGCGGAGGCTGAGTTCTGGTAATCCTCGTCCTGGCATGCGTCGTGGTGGCGGCGCTTTCTGTGTGGCTTCTGCTCGAGGTCGTGGCGCGGACGCTAGGCCCGGTCGCGATGCCCGTCCGCCCCGATAAGAGGCTCGGGCTCGGGAGCGCATCGGCTCGCGGCGCGGCCGCGGTGACGGGCCCTGGCGTGGCACCCGCTCGCGGCGCAGCCGCGGTAACGGGCCCTGGGGCGGAAGCGGCGCGCGGTGCGCCGGGAGCCGGCTCCCCCGGGGCCCGCACCGCTGGCGGGCAGCAAGCGCCCGGGGACGCGGTGCCGGCCGGCGAGGACGTCGAGGCTTGGGTCCGCGAGCGGCTGTACGGAGGGCGCCTGCCTGAGCGCTGAGGACCGGCCGGATGCCGCGGGCGTGCGCCGGGTACGGTCTGGTCAATGGAGCCCGTCGTCGCGCAGGCGAAGCTGTGGGCGCAGAAGTGGCGCTGGTACGAGCGCAACTCACTGCCGTGGAACCGCGCCCGGATCCACTGGGAGCTGATGCGCCGCGGCGCATTCGCGCGCTGGCCCCTGTATGGGAACGTGCTCGAGTCGCTGCGCGAGGGCCGGCTCGAGATCGGTCAACACACGCTGCTCGAGCCGGGCGTCTGGATCACCGCGCCGGGGCACGCTCGGATTCGGATCGGATCGGGTGTGTTCCTCAACCTCGGCGTGATGGTTGCGGCGACCGAGCTCGTCGAGATCGGCAGCCATTGCATGCTCGCCAACGGATGCTTCGTCAGCGACGCCGATCACCGGTTCGACGACCCGCACCGGCCCGTGCCATGGCAGGGCTTCACGACCAAGGGGCCGACCCGGGTGGGCGACAATGTCTGGTGTGGCGCAAACGTCGTCATCACCAGCGGCGTCACAATCGGGGAGCGGTGCGTGATCGGGGCGAACTCGGTCGTGACCTCGGACATCCCGTCGTTCTCAATCGCCGCCGGAGCACCGGCCCAAGTGCTCCGACAGATCGCGTACAGATGAGGCGAGCTCCAAGCGACGGTCGAGATCGCTGCCGCTAGCCGGCCCGGCCATCGACGAGGCGCGTTTTCTGCACCTTGCCGAGCTCGTTACGCGGAAGTTCGGTGAGGAAGTGCACGACCCGCGGGCGTTTGTGCGAAGCCAGCTGATCGGCGACGTGTGCGATCAGCTCACCTGCGGAGGCGTTCTTGCCTTCCCGAAGAACGACCCAGGCGACCACCCGCTCGCCGAGGTCGGGATCGGGTTGGCCCGTGACCGCCGCGTCGTCCACGGAGGCGTGATCGCGCAGCGCGGCCTCGATCTCGCCGGCCCCGATCTTGAAGCCGGCGCTCTTGATCAGGTCCGTGGCGCGCCGGCCCACAATCCGCAGATAGCCGTCCGCGCTGCGTGTCGCGAGATCGCCGGTACGAAACCAGCCGTCGCACATCGCCTCCGCGGTCGCATCCGGGCGGTTCAGGTACTCGAGGAAGAGGTTGGGACCCCGGACCTCGATCTCGCCGATCGTGTCGCCGTCCGATTCCTTCAACGGCGTGCCCGCATCGTCGAGGAGGCGAAGTTCGACCCCGCCGAGCGGAGGGCCGACGAAGCCGGCGCGTCGATCGCCGTCGGCCCGGACAGCGGTGTTGATCAGCGTCTCGGTCATGCCGTAGCGCTCCACGACGCGGTGGCCCGTGCTGCGCTCGAGTCGCTCGTGCTCTGCGGCGGGCAGAGCCGCCGAGCCTGACACGAGCAAACGGGCCCGAGCGAGCGCATGGGCCACGCTCGCGGACTGTTCAGCGGCTTCCGCCAGCCTGCGGTACATGGTCGGCACTCCGAAGATGATCGTTGCATCCTCACGCAGCGCGCCCGCGACCGCATCGACGGTGAACTTGCCGACATGTCGGGCCGTCCCGCCACGACGAACCACCCCAAGGATTCCGACCACGAGCCCGTGGACATGAAACAGGGGCAGGCCATGAGCGACGACGTCGTGATCGGTCCACGCCCAGGCATCGGCCAGCGCGTCGAGGTTCGTGGCAATCGCACGCCGCGGAATGACCACCCCTTTCGGAGGTCCAGTCGTCCCCGACGTGTACACGATCAACGCTGGGGCCTCCGGCGAAGGCTCGTCGACCGAGCTCCCCGCGCCCGGCGCTGCGGCGAGATCGATCCGTAGCGTCGCGCGATCCCGAAACGCGCTGGGCACATCCGCACCAGGCCGCAGAAGCAGCGCCTCCGGTTGGGCGTCAGCGGCGAAGTGAGCCATCTCGCTCGCGCCCGACTTCGGGTTGATCAGCACGGCAGGAACACCGGCCAACAGCGCTCCGACGACACCGACGCACGTCTCGATCCGCGGCTCGGCCAACACCGCGACGCGCGACATGCCCGCGACTACATCAGCAGCTCGACCGGCGCAGCCTGTCAGCTGCGCATAGGTCATCGACCGCTCCGGAAATCTGATCGCCACCCGGTTCGACGAGTCCGCGCCCAGGGAAGGGAAGAGTGGATCGGCCACGCGCCAGGTACCTTGTCACGCCGCCGCGCCCCACGGGTCCGGGGCTGACAAGGCTCGAGGGTACGACTAGTTTGTGGGCACCCCGTCAGCCGGTGGCGCCGGCTGAGCCACCGTGTAGGGCGTGATCGGGCTGCCGGCCGTCGGCTCGGTGGTCAGCGGACCGCCGAACTCGACGATCTTGCCGTTCCTGATCTGGCCCATCGCGACGCCCTCGTAGCCGCCGTGCTCGGTGGTCGTGTAGCGGAACGGCACGAGTCCGGGACCGGTCCACTTGCCGCCGTCATTGTCGACCGCGTTGACGAGTCCCTGGCGGGTCAGGTTCTTCCCGGCCGCCATGAGGGCCTGCACGAGCGTGTACGCGTTCGCCATCCCATACTCGACATTGCCGTCGAATGGCGCGCTCGCGTCGTACTGCGCGTGGACCTTCATGAACAGCTGGATCCACGGGCTTGACGTGTCGGTGGGCGAGGGCAGGTAGCCGTCGGTGATCGCGCCCTCGATCAGCGCGGTGCCCGACGCCTTGCCCTTCGAGATCGACTTCAGCAGGGCCCCAACCGTGGTTGGGTCGATGCCGACGTTCGAGACGACGAGTTGTGGCTTGTAGCCGAGTGTGAACGACGTCAGCTGACCGATTGCCGTGTAGATCGGCACCGTGAAATCGACCAGCACCGCTGCGCCCGAGGCCTTCAGGGCCGTGATCTGGGGCGCGAGCGTGGTGGTCCCCGACTGGTAGGGCTGCTTGGAGACGATGCTGGCGCCCGGCACCTCGTCTTCGATCCCGGCGAGCCCGCCCTGGCCGAAGTCGTCGTCCTGATAGAGGACGCCGACCTTCTTACCGGCGAAGTGCTGCTTGATGTACTGACCGAGGATCTTGCCCTCGATCGTGTAGTTCGGCTGCCAGCCGAACGTGTACGGCTGGGTGCTCCCGTTGTCCCAGCACGGACAGCCCGAGGCGACGAACATGTCGGGCACCTTGGAGGCGTTGAGGAAGCCGACGACCTTGGTGTGGGTCGGGGTGCCGAGGCCTTCGAAGATGCCGAACACGTTGTCCTGCAACACGAGCTGGTGCACGACGGTGACTGTCGTTGCCGGATCATAGGCGTCGTTCTTGATGATCAGGTGAATCTTGCGCCCGAAGACGCCGCCGTGCGCGTTGACATAGTCGAAGAACGCCTGCGAGGCCGGAGCGATCTCGCTGTAGCCCGGTGCAGCCGGTCCGGTCAGCGGCTGGTGCGTGCCGAAGGTGATGCTTGTCGCGGTCACGCCCGGAACCTTGCTGCTACTGCTCGACGACCCGCAGCCCGCGATCGCCAGCGCCAAGGCCAGCGCGGCAACCGCACCAGCTGCCGGCCACCTAGTCCTGGCAGTGCTCATCTCTCCTCCTCCGATCAGACGGCAGTTTCGAGACATTCTCCCTCAAACGTTTCAAATACTAGACTTTTGGAATGGCGACGGCAACAGCATCGAAAAACGGGCGAGCGCCGAAAAGGGGGCGACCGTCCGCCGCCTCGCGGTCGGACGTGATCCGCGCGGTGAGCGAGCAGTATCTCCGCGGAGAGCGCGTCGATGTGACCGTGGTGGCGCGGCGCCTGGGTGTCAGCCGCGCGACGATCTATCGCTGGTTCGGCTCCCGCGAGCGGCTGCTCGGAGAGGTGATCGCATCCCAGCTCGAGCTGCTGATCGCCCGGCAGCGAAGACGAGAACGCAGGCGCGGCGCCGACGGGCTCCTGGCGGTGTTCGATCGGATCAACCGCAGCCTCGCTCAGTCGTTCGCACTGCGGCGGCTGCTCGAGCAGGAGCGCGGCAGTGCGATGCGAATCTTGACGTCGAGCACGGGTATCGTCCAGCCGCGAGCGGTGGCGCGGGTGGAGGCGCTGATCTGCACCGAAGTGACGGCCGGTCGCTATCAGGCTCCTGCGGAGAGCAGCACGCTCGCCTACGCAATCGTCCGCCTGGCGGAGGCATTCCTCTACAACGATGCCGCGAGCGGCATCCGCGGCGATCACGAGCGCCTGCGCGAGGTCGAAGCTGCCCTGCTTGGCATCCCGATCAAGGGGAACCACTGACACCGGTTACCTCTCGGCTACGCGGTGGGCACGCAGCCGTCGCAGTCGTCCGCCCAGCTCGCGGACGCCGCCCTGAATGCCGCTCGGCCACACGAGCATCGCGCCGATGAGGACGAGCCCGTAGATCGCGAACGGCAGGTTGTTCTCCACGTTGGCGGAGAGCGAGAACGAATGGGCGAGGTCGTTCGTCCAGCTCGGCAGAAGCACGAGGACGGCCGCACCCCAGATCGCTCCGGCGAGCGACCCGAGGCCACCGAGGACGACCCCGGTGAGCAGCGTGAGCGAGAGCTCCAGGGGGAACGCCCCCGGGGTCGCGAGCTGGAGCACGACCGCCAGCAGGCCGCCGCCGAGCCCGGCGCAGCCGGCGCTGAGGATGAACGCCAGCGTCTGCGCGCGGCCCACGCGCAGTCCGCACAGGGATGCGGCGATCTCGTCATCGCGCACCGCTCGCAGCGCTCGCCCGAACCCGCTGTGGAGCAGGTTGTAGAGCACGAACAGGACGATCAGGGCACCCGCACACGCGATCCACGCCTCCCAGCGCTCGAGCTCAAAGCTCGCGCCGAGAAACGACGGCGGCGTCGGTGGGTTGATGGTGAGCCCGTTCTCCCCCCCGAAGGTCGCCGGAAACTTGTCGGCCAGCGCCGGCAAGCCGACCGCGAAGGCGAGTGTCGCGCCCGCGAGATACGGTCCCCGGAGCCGACTCGCCGCGGCTCCGACGGGGATCCCGACGAGTGACGTCACGACCACGGCGGCGGCCAACGCAGGTACCAGCGCCCACTGCTCGTTGCCGATCAGAAGCACCACCGTATAGGCGCCGACGGCCATCAGTCCACCGTGCCCGAGCGAGATCTGTCCGCTCACTCCGACGAGCACGGTCAGCCCCGCGAGCACCGCAAAGTAGTAGGCGCCCGTCGCGAGCTCGAGGTTGTCATAGGCGCCGAGCCCTTCGCTGACGAGCGCCAAGACGACCGCGCCAGCCGCGACCAACCCGAGCGACCGCAGCAGCGTGCTGCGGCGTAGCGCCGCGCTCCCTCCGAGTCGCCTCACACGCGGCGCCCCTGCGTACTCGAGAACAGGCCGGAGGGCCGGACCATGAGCACGAATACGAGGATCACGAGGGCCGCGAGCGGTACCAGCGCCGAGCCTTCGTAACCGGACACATAGGACAGCCCGAGGCCGAGCCCGACACCGCCGATGACGGCTCCGGGCGGGCTGTCGAGACCGCCGACCACGGCGGCCACGAAACCGATGATCAGGATCGGATCGAAGTCGTTGGGCCCGAGGAAGATGGACGGTGCGACGAGTACCCCGGCGAGCGCTCCGGCCATGGCGGCAAGGGCCCAGCCGAGGGTGAACATGCGCCCGACGCGGACGCCGAGCAGCCGGGCGACCTCGGGCTGGAAAGCGGCTGCGCGCATCTGCAGCCCGAGCCCGGTGGCGCGGAACAGTAACGCCAGGCCGAGGGCCACCGCGATCACGACGAGCACGATGAAGCTGTCGTTCGGCGCGAAGAGAACGCGCGTGCCGCCGATGTCGTAGCCGCGAATCGAGAATGCGGCCGGGAATGAGCGCGGCGTGTTGCCCCAGATCATTCCGGCGACCGCGACGAGCAGCGTGTACAGCCCGAGCGCGACGATTACGGCGTTCAAGGGCGGCGCCGATTCCACGCGGCGGATCAGCACGCGCTCGATCACCGCACCGAGGATCAATCCCGAGAGGAGCGCGACGACGAAGCCGAACCAGTAGGACCCGGTCGAGTTGATCACCGCCGAGGCGATGTAGGTGGTGATCATCAGCATCGCCCCCTGCGCGAAGTTGATGATCCGGGTTGCGCGCCAGATCAACACCAGCGCGAGCGCCACCGCGGCATAGATGGCGCCCGTGGACACGCCGTTAAGGGTGAGATCGATGAACTTGGTCACGTCGGCTAGAACCCGAGGTAGGCGTGGCGGAGTCGTTCATCGGAGGCGAGGGCCTCGGGCTCCTGGTCGGCGACGACGCGGCCGAGGTCCAAGACGATCCCCCGGTTCGCGATCGAGAGGGCGCTGCGGGCGTTCTGCTCGACGAGCAGCACCGCCAACCCGAGCGTGTCGGCGAGCCGGCGAACGAGAGCCATGATCTGCGCCACGAGCACCGGTGCCAGGCCGAGCGACGGCTCGTCGAGCAGCAGCACGCGCGGACGCGCAACGAGCGCTCTGCCGATCGAGAGCATTTGCCGCTCGCCGCCCGAGAGCCTCGATGCGGGCTGTGATTGGCGCTCCTCGAGGCGGGGAAACAGCGCGTAGATCTCCTTGGGTCGCGCCGCTTCAGCTCGGCGCCACAGTCCGCCGAGGCGGAGGTTCTCCTCCACCGTCAGCTCGACGATCACCCCTCGGCCCTCGGGGACGTGGGCGACGCCCCGGCGAACGATCTCTTCGACCGCCATCGCCGTGATGTTCTCGCCGTCGATCCTCACCCGACCGGCGGTCGCCGGTACGAGACCCGTGATGGTGCGCAGCAGCGAGGTCTTGCCGGCGCCGTTCGCCCCGAGCACTGCCGTGATCGAGCCGGCGCCCACCTCGAGCGACACGTGATCGACCGCGCGGACCGCGCCGTAATCCGTCGTGAGCTCCTCAACCACGAGCATCGGTCGCTCTCGCCTCGGCACCGAGTCCGTCGCCGGTGTCGGCATCCCGGCCCAGATAGGCCTCGAGCACATGGGGATCCTGCTGAATCGCGCGGGGGACGTCGTCGGCGATCACGCGCCCGAAATCGAGCACCACGACCCGGTCGCAGACGGAGGTCACGAAGTCCATGTGATGCTCGACGAGCATCACGGCGACCGAGCTGCCCAGCGAGGCGACCAACTTGGCGAGATCGGATAGCTCGCGAGCGTCGAGGCCGCCGGCCGGCTCGTCGAGCAGCAGCAGCTCGGGTTCGCAGACCAGGGCGCGGGCGAGCGCAACCCGTTTCTGGACGGCGTAGGGGAGGGTTCCCGGTAGCCGCTCGTCGATGTTCTCGCATCCCAGCTGCGCCAGCGCCGCTCGAGCGCGCTCCCGTAAGGCGCGCTCGTCGCGGTCCGAGCGTGGCAATCCGAGCAGCGCGCTGCCGAGACCCGCCCGGCGGAAACGCGTCGCCCCGACCGTCACGTTCTCGAGCACGGTCAAGTGGGGGAACAGTCCCACCCCCTGCAGGGTGCGCGCGATCCTAAGCGCCGCGAGTCGATCGGGTCGGATCCGGCCAAGCGGCTCGCCGCGCCAGCGGAGCGCGCCTGATTGCGGCGCGACGAAGCCGCAGATCACGTTGAACAACGTCGTCTTTCCGGCCCCGTTCGGCCCGATCACTCCGAGCACCTCACCGGGCGCGACATCGACCGATACATGCTCGAGCGCCGTGATGCCGGCGAACGAGACGGTGATCTCGTGCACGGACAGCCCGGTGCCTCTCGCGAGCTCCCTCGGCTCCACGTGCGCACGCTATCGCACGGACAGCAGACAGGTCAGCGGCGGCGAGTCCCTACGAATTCTTGATCACAATGCCTTCGAGGATGTTGGCGACGTGCTCGGCAGCGTCGATCGCCTCCTCGAGACGCTCGAACAGATCCTTCCAGCGGATCACGACCATCGGGTCGATCCCGTTCTGGAACAGCGATGCCACCGCCTCGCGGGTGATCCGGTCGCCCTCGTTCTCGAGTCGGTTGATCTCGACGGTGTACATCGACAGATCGCGGAACTCGCGCAGGAGCGGAATCGCTTCCGCGACCTGCCGGCTGGCGAGCAGCAGCACGTGGGCGAGCCGGATCGCCTGGTCCATCGGTGCCTCGATCTTGTAGAGACCGAGGTAGTCGGCCACCTCTTCGGTGAAGTCGACGATGTCATCGAGCGCCGGGGCGAGCGCGAGGATATCCTCGCGATCGATCGGCGTCGCAAGCGTGTGATTGCGGCGATTGAGGCGGTGGATGATGTCGTGCGTGATCCGATCGCCCTCCTGCTCACAGATCAGGATGTCGCGGGCGAGGTCCTTACTGTCCGGATAGTTCCGAAGCATCCGATCGAGCAGATCCGCCGCGTGGAGGATGTTGTGCCCGGCCTCCTCGAAGAGCTCGAAGTACACCTGATCGCGAGGTACGAAGACCTTGAACAGGCGTCTCATCCGAGGATCCTACTTCGAGGCGGCCCATCCACACCTCAGGCGAGACCGGCGCGGAAGCTCGCGAGCTCCTCGTCGTCGATCGAGTACGTATGCTCGGGGCCCGGGAACGAGTGATCGCGCACTTCGGCGGCGAACTGGGCCACGCCGGCGACCATCTCGGCCTTCAGGTCGGCGTAGCGCTTGGCGAACCGCGGCGCGATTCCATCGTAGATCCCGAGCAGGTCGTGGAAGACGAGCACTTGGCCGTCGGTGCCGGGGCCGGCTCCGATGCCGATCACCGGGATCTGCATGCGCCCCATCAGCTCGTCAGCCACAGCCGCCGGGATCGCCTCGAACACGATCGAGAAGCATCCGGCCTCCTCGAGCGCGACCGCGTCACGCGCCATCTCGATCGCCCGCGTTGCAGTGCGTCCCTGAGCGCGGTAGCCGCCGAGTGCCGTGGCCGTCTGAGGCGTCAGGCCGATGTGTCCCATCACCGGGATGCCGGCGTCGACGATCGCGCGTGCGCGATCCGCGCTGGTGCCGCCGCGCTCGAGCTTGACCGCGTCGCAGCCCGCCTCCTTGATGAACCGCTGGGCGGTGGCGATCGCCTGCTCGTTCGATCCCTCGTAGGAGCCGAACGGGAGGTCGCCAACGAGCAGCGGAGAGCGTAGCCCGCGGCGCACCGCGGCGGCCAAGATGAGCATCTCGTCGGTGGAGACCGCAACCGTCGACGGGTAGCCGAGGACGGTCATCGCGCCCGAGTCGCCGACGAGCACGACATCGACGCCGGCGGCCTCGGCGACCTGGGCCGACGGATAGTCGTAGGCGGTGACCATCACGATCGGCTCGCCAAGCCGTTTCTTCTCGGCCAGCCGCGGCAGCGTCATCGGCAGCGGTACGTCCATGCCATGGGGGATGGGGACCTGGGGGGTTGCAGACACTGTGAGTTCGTCTCCTCGTGAGATGGTTGGGCCCCTCGCGCTGCGGCAATCAGCCGAGCAGGGTCGCCACCTCGTACTCGACGTTGTGGATGTGATTACTTGCGTCGACGTGGACCACGCGCGGCTCGTAGTTGTCGAGCTCGTCGGGGTCGTAGCCGGCGTAGGAGATGACGATGATCGTGTCGCCGCTGTGTACGAGACGAGCGGCGGCGCCGTTCACCCTCATGTCTCCGGAGCCGGGCTCGCCGGCGATCGTGTACGTCTCGAAGCGGGCGCCATTGTTGACATCGACGACCGCCACCTGCTCGAACTCACGGATATCGGCCGCTTCGAGCAACGCGGGATCGATCGTGATCGACCCGACGTAGCTCAGGTCGCAGTCGGTCACCGTCGCTCGATGGATCTTCGACTTCAGCATCGTGCGCTGCACGTCACGTCCTCCCGTTGGTTGTCATGAGCTGGTTGTCGATCAGTCGCGTGGTGCCCACGCGCGCGGCGACGACGGCCAGGGCGTCCTCGTCGATGACGCTGACCGGCGCGAGGGTCTCGATCGAGACGAGCTCGAAGTACTCGGGCTCGACTCCATCGGACGTCATCTGAGCGCGGGCAGCGCCGGCAATCTTGGCGGCGTCGCGCTCGCCGGCGACCACGGCGGCGTCGGCAGTCCGCAGCGCCCGGCTGATCGCCAGCGCGCGCGCGCGCTCGTCCGGGGAAAGGCTCATGTTCCTGCTCGACATCGCGAGGCCGTCGGGCTCGCGGACAGTGGGGCAGACCTCGACGACGATCGGCATGTCGAGGTCGCGCGCGAGTCGCTGGATCACAAGCGCCTGCTGCGCGTCCTTCTGGCCGAAGTAGGCGACGTCGGGCTGGACGATGTTGAAGAGCTTGGTCACGACGGTGGCGACGCCGTCGAAGTGGGATCGACCGCGGTGCGCGCCCTCGAGCGTGCCGGTAATCCCGGCCACCGAGACCGTCGTCGCAAAGCGAGGGGGATACATCGCCGCCACGGTCGGCGCGAACAGGTAATCCACGCCGGCATCGGCCGCCAGCAGCGTGTCCCGCTCCTCGTTGCGCGGGTAACGGTTCAGGTCCGCCTCCTCGTCGAACTGGGTCGGGTTCACGAACATCGAGACGACCACCTCGTCGCACCCCCGCCGCGCCTCTCGCATCAGCGACAGGTGACCGTCGTGAAAGGAACCCATCGTCGGGACGAGACCGATCGTTCGGCCCGCCCGCCGTGGCTCGGCGAGCGCGGACCGCAGCTCGCCGACCGTGCGCAACGTTCTCACGCGAGTACCTCCGCGGGGCGGCGATGAGCTCCTTGGGCGAGGGCGCGCGTGGCCTGGGCCAGCGCGTCGTAGAGCTCGAGCAGCTCCGGTGCTCGCGCCTCGACCGCGGCGCGCTGGCGGGCGACGGTTTCCTCGTCGCCGCGCGCGACCGGGCCCGTGAGGGCGCGCTCGGGGCCGAGCGTCACCCAGTTCTCCACGGTGGCCCTGACCAGGGGCGCGAGCAGCGTCCGATCGATGCCCGCAGTGGACCCGACCCGCTCCGCGGCGGCTTCGAGCGTGACCAAGAAGTTCGAGGCGATCGACGCGGCGGCGTGGTAGGCGGCCCGGTCCCGCTCGCCGATCTCGACCGCGTGCAGACCGACCGCCGCCGCGAGCTCTCGCGCCTTCGCGAGCGCCCGTTCTGACGTACCTGAGATCGCCGCGCCGGCACCCTGAAAGCTCGCGCCGTACGCGGTCACCGTCATCAGCGGGTGGAGCGAGAACGCCTCGTGCGAAGCGAGCACTGCGAGCGTGCTCGCCCCCGAGCAATGGCCGACCAGGGGACCCGGTGATACACAGCGCGCGGCCGCGGCGATCTGATCGTCCGGAACGCAGAGCAAGACGACATCGGCGTCGCCGCATGCGGCGCCGCGACCGAGCGGCCCGTCGATCGCGTAGCCGGCCTCACCCAGCGCGACCGCCAACGCTCGGCCTAGCCGGCCTGCGCCGACGACGGTGACGCTACTGCGCGTGGGTGGAGAGGAGAGTTTCCGTTCCAGTTCTCTCATGGAGATACCGGTCGGTGATGTGGATGTTGATGCTGGCGAAGAGTCTGTGGTCCGTCCCCGTGAAGGTGGCGGCCACGCATGAATTCTACCCGTCGGCGGGGGGAAATAACATACCTTTCTCGTGACTGAGCCTGCAGAGCGCCGGGACCTCTTGAAGATGGTCTATGACGAGGCGATGGGCTGCGTCCGCTGTCCGCTGCACGAGACCCGGACGACGGTTGTGTTCGGGGCCGGCAACGCCGACGCCGAGCTGATGTTCATCGGCGAGGCGCCCGGCGCCAACGAGGACAAGCAGGGGCTCCCGTTCGTCGGCCAGGCCGGGAAGCTCCTCGACAAACTGCTCGCGGAGATCGGCATGGAGAGGCGCGACGTGTTCGTGCTCAACGTGTTGAAGTGCAGACCTCCCGGCAACCGCGACCCGCATCCCGCCGAGATCGAGTCCTGTCAGGACTATCTCTGGCGGCAGGTCGAGCTGATCGAGCCGACGGTGATCTGCACGCTCGGGAACTTCTCGACCAAGCTCCTGCGTCGGGACGGGACCGGGATCTCGCGGCTCCACGGCGTCGAGGAGGTGCGCATCGTCGGGGGTCGCGCGGTCAGGCTGTACCCGCTCTTCCACCCCGCGGCCGCCCTCTACACGCCACGGATGCTCGAGACGCTGCGCACGGACTTCCGGCGCCTGCCCGAGGTGCTCGCACTCGGGCCGCCGCCGCAGCCTCGCGTGGGCGCAGAGCCGGCGCTGGCCGATGGCCGCGGACTGGACGCTGCGCCGGCGCTGCCCGATGTCGGCGGGGCGAGCGCCGAGCTCGCCCAGCCCGATCTCCTCGGGCCGATCCCCGAGCTCGAACCCGAGCAGCAGTCGGCGCCGATCGAGCGCAAGCCGGCGGCACAACTCGGGTTGTTCTGAGATCTCCGAGACGTTGCCCAGGCTTGCTTGCCGGGTCGCGCGGAGGGCTAGACCAGCTCTGGGCTCATCGCCGCTTCGGGCGTTCCGGTGGCGGCGGCCGGGTCGGGTGATTGGTCGCTGCGGTCGGGCGGTGTGTGGCCGGGTCTCAGTGCGATCGCGAACGCGAGCAGGGCGCCAACGGCCTGGACAGCGAGGACGACGGCCGCGAACCCGGCCGGCTTCTGGCTCGCGTGGAGCAGGAGCACGGGCTCGCCGACCGCCACGGCCGCGAGCACGATCAGGAACCAGAATCGCTTCAGCGCGAGCATGTATTGGATCGCGAGATAGGTGGCGGCGAGCATCGTGAACGCGAGGCCGAGAAGGAACAGCGAGTTGTAGGCCCCGAGGCGCTTGCGCCCGAACGCAAGCTTGAGGAGCAGGTGTGGCGCCACCGCGAAGATGAGCAGGCAGGGGACCGCGACTACCGCGATGATGATCAGCGCGCGCGCGAGCACCGGGCGCGTGTCCTCGCCGTCGGCGCGCCGCCGCGACACCTCGGGCACGAGATAGAAGCCGGCGCCCATGGCGACCCAGATCACCACCTTCGCGGCGACCGCCGTGGCGCCGTACGAGCTCGCCAAGGCGGTGGAGAAGCGGTGCTTGGCGACGATGATGTCGATGTTCTGGAGCACCGCGATCACGGCCAGAGCCGCGATCGGTGCCCATGCACGCTTGACGTGCAGCCACAGGCTGAGCGCCGGGCCTTGTCCTGGCACGGGCAAACCGACCTGCTTGCGGATGACCACAAGGCAGTAGAGCGACATCGCCACGAATGACAGCGGCGTTCCCAGGTAGGCGCCGGTGACACCGAGCCCGGCGAGGGCCAGGGCAGCGCCGATGATCAAGCGGACGGTCTGCTCGCCGATCAGGCTGATCCCGACGGTGCGGTAGTCGCCGGCGCCCTGGAGTACGCCGCGCAGGATCGTCAGCAGCAGATACAGGCAGCCGGCCGGGATTCCCAGCGCGGCTGCCCACGCGTCGTGCCTGACGCCCACGGCATCCGCGATCGGCTGGCGCAGAAGCACGGAAACGACGCTCATCACAGCCGTGAAGACGAGGATCGACCGCGTCCAGCTGCGGACCGTCGCGGCCAGACCCGCCCCCACGCCGAGATGACCGAGCACGCCTTCGCGCGCGGTTGCCACCTGCATCGCGTAGCCGGCGACTGCGAGGATGAGGAAGTAGCTGACGAGCGCCGCGAGCGACCCGTAGTCGCTGATCAGCCGCGCGAACACGACCGTCGAGCCGAGCGCGATCACGTTGTTGGCCATCATCGCGATCGCCAGCCACGACGCCTTCGCGGTCTCCGAACCACGCACGCTGCTCAGCGTCGACGCGTAGCGCTGCCTGACCGAAGCAAGACGACCCGTTCCCGATCGCGTCGCACGAGGGCTCATCGCCTGAGTGACGGTAGCGAAGCGGGCCGTCATCAGGTCGCGTGGCGACTCCGTGGCCGCCACCACGACGTCCTCTATCGTTCCGCACCGGCGATGCTACGTCCACGGCCTCCAGCGACGGTGCCCGAGTCACGCGGGGGCGGGTGACGCGGCGGGTAGAGACGATCGGCCCGGGGGAGACCGAGGCGCTCGGCGCCGAGCTGGCCGTGACCCTGGGGCCTGGAGACATCGTCCTCGTCGAGGGCGAGCTTGGCGCGGGTAAGACGACGTTCGTGCGTGGGGCCTGCCGCGCGCTCGGAGTCACCGACCCGGTCACAAGCCCCACGTTCACGATCGGCCAGCGCTACGAGGGCCGCGTGCCCGTCGCGCACCTCGACCTGTACCGGCTGGCGGCCGCGCTGCCCGGCGCGGCGGCGGCGGGCGCGCTCCCGGGTGAGGACCCGGCGCTGCTGGCGGATTACCTCGGGCCCGCGGTGATCGCGTTCGTCGAGTGGCCCGCAGGCGGCGAGCAAGCGCTGGGGGCTCATGCGAGGATCGTGCGCCGGATCCGGCTCTGGCATGCCGGCGGGGACCGCCGGGTGGTGGAGATCGAATGAGGATCCTCGCGGCGCTGGAGATCGCATGAGGATCCTTGCGTTCGACACGGCCACCGATGCGACGGCTGTGGCGCTCAGCGATCCCGCGGTCGGGCTCCAGCTGGAGCTGCGCGACGACCCTTCGCCTGGGGAGCGTCCCGGGCACGCCACGCGACTGCTGTCGATGATCGCCGACCTGCTCGCGCGCGCCGACGGCGGCTGGGAAGCGGTGGGTCAGATCGCCGTCGGCATCGGTCCGGGGAGCTTCACGGGGCTGCGGATCGGGATCGCGACCGCGCGCGCGCTCGCCCTCGCCCGAGAGCTCCCGCTCGTCGGGATCTCGAGCCTGCACGCGCTCGCCACCGGCGCGGTCGAGGCCGGCGAGGGCCGCGATGGCGGGCGCGCCGTCCTCGCCGTGATCGACGCCCGCCGCGGCGAGGCGTTCGCAGCGGCGTGGCGCGGTCCGCACCGTGAGCTTGATCCCTGCGCGCTCGGACCGGAGGCGCTCGCGATCGAGGTCGCCCGGCTCGGCGGGGCGGGCGGTGCGGGCGACGCGGGACGCTTGGCCCCGCTGGCGATCGGGGACGGGGCGCTACGATTCAGGAGTCTGCTCGAGGTCGCAGGGGCCGGGATACCGCCTGATGATTCGATGCTGCATCGGATCAGCGCCGTCAACCACTGCCGGCTCGCGGCCGGTCTCCCCGCCGCTTTCTCGACCGAGGTCGAGCCGGTGTACCTTCGAGCACCTGACGCGGAGATCGCCCATCGCAAGCTCTACCCGGAACCGACGTGACAGACGAGCCCATCACGATCCGCCGACTCGGCTACTCGGATCTTCCCCAGGTCATCGCCGTCGAGCGGAGGGCGTTTCCCACGCCATGGTCGCTGGCGATGTTCGTACTCGAGCTCTCCAAGCCATCGGGCGTCTGTCTCGCCGCCTCGATCGGCGACGAGCTCGTCGGCTACCTGATCTGCTCGCGCTACGCCGACGTCTGGCACCTGATGAACGTGGCAGTGGATCCGCCCCGCCGCGGCCGCGGGGTGGGGAGCGCGCTGCTCGTGCAGATGCTCGAGCGCGCCGGGCTCGGCCAGGACCGCTACACGCTCGAGGTCCGCACCTCGAACGTGGGCGCGATCCGACTCTACGAGCGCTTTGGGTTCATGCCCGCCGGCACGCGGCGCCGCTACTACCAGGACACGGGGGAGGATGCGTTGATCATGTGGAGGGTCCCGGCGGAACGGGCGCAGGCGGCCGACGCGCCGGGCGACGCGGATCATGCACAGCCCGGCGAGGCGCCGGTCCCTGCGGACCGGGCGCAGCCCGGCGACCCAGACGACATCCGCGGCGCGGCCTCGGTGTAGCGCCGGTGCTGCAGATTCTCATCCGCAACGGTTTCCAGGACGAGCCACGAGCATCGTGATCCTCGCGATCGAGACCAGCTGCGACGACACCTGCGCCGCCGTCGTCACGACCGACGGGGAGGTCCGCTCGAGCGTGGTCTCATCGCAGGGGATCCACGAGCGCTATGGCGGCGTCGTGCCCGAGATCGCCTCCCGTCAGCATCTCGATCTGGTTGGACCCGTGATCGACGCCGCGCTGCACCGCGCCGGCGTGGTCCTCGCCGAGATCGACCGCATCGCGGTGACCCAGGGACCGGGGCTGGTCGGAGCGCTGCTGGTCGGGCTCGCGACTGCCAAAGCGCTCGCGGCCGCGCACGAGACGGCGCTCGTCCCCGTCGACCACCTGTACGGGCACGTGGCGGCGAGCTGGCTGGGCCCGGAGCCGTTTGAGCCCCCGTTCGTCAGTCTCGTTGCGAGTGGCGGGCACACCCTGCTCGCGCGCGTCACCGATTACGGACCCGACCCCGAGCTGCTCGGCCGGACGCTCGACGACGCTGCCGGCGAGGCCTTCGACAAGGGCGCGCGGCTGCTCGGGCTCGGCTATCCGGGCGGCCCCGCGCTCGAGCGGCTCGCTCGCGGCGGCGACCCGCGGGCATACGACTTCCCGATCGGCGCCGGGGTCGGCGGATTGGACTTCTCGTTCGCGGGGGTGAAGACCGCGCTGTTGTACAAGGTGCGCGAGCTCGGCGAGGCCGAGACCGAGCGCCGTCTGGGCGATCTCGCGGCGTCATACCAAAGGGCGATCGTCGAGGCGCTCGCGGTCCGGGCCGAGCGCGCGTTGACGCAGACGGGGCTGGACCGCCTCGCCGTCGGCGGCGGGGTGGCGGCCAACCGAGCGCTGCGCAAGCGTCTGCAGGGCCTCGGCGCCGAGCTCCAGGTCCCGGCGATGGAGCTGTGCACCGACAACGCAGCGATGATCGCCAGCGCGGCACGGTATCTGGAGGCGCTTCCGTACCCCGACTACCTCGCCATCGACGTGTACGCGACCGGGGAGCGCAGGCGCCGATGAGCACCGTGGTGCTCTATGGCCGGCCGGGGTGCTGCCTGTGCGATGACGCCCGGGAGGTGCTCGAGCGCGTCCGCGCGCGCCACCCGTTCGGGCTCCAGGAGCGCGACATCGAGGGCGACGAAGCGCTGCTGCGGGCCTACCTCGAGCGGATCCCCGTGGTCACGATCGACGGCGCGGAGGCGTTCGAGCTGTTCGTCGACGAAGCCGAGCTGATCCGGCGGATCGCTAGAGTGCACGAGCCATGAGTTACATAGTCCACCGCGGTGACGATCACGGCCCCGCGGGCAACGACAAGCCGGGTGAGAGGCTCTCGCTCGGCGTCGCCGCACGGCTCTCGCGCTACCTGCAGGTCCTCACCCAGGCAGGCAAGATGGGTAAGGACACGATTTCCTCGCAGGAATTGTCGGAGTACACCCACGTGAACTCCACGCAGATCCGCCGCGACCTGTCGGGATTCGGGAAGTTCGGAAAGCGCGGGGTCGGCTACAGCGTCGAATCGCTGATGTCGCAGATCAGGACCATCCTGCACACGTCGGGACAGCACAACATCGCCCTCTTCGGCGCCGGCCACCTCGGGACGGCGATCGCCACGTCCGATATCTTCGCCGACCACGGCTTCCGCGTGGTCGCCGTGTTCGACGTCGACCGCGACAAGGTCGGTCATCCGGTCGGCCCCCACACGGTGCGCCACAACACCGAGCTCAAAGCGGTCGTCGAGGAAGAGGAGATCGTCGTGGCGGTGCTCGCAGTCCCCTCCGCGGCGGCCCAAGACCTCGCGGATGACGTGGTCGACGCGGGCGTACGGGTCATCTTCAACTACTCGGAGGCGCTGCTCCAGGTCCCCCCCGAGGTCACGGTCCACACCTCGAGCCCGGCTGTCGATCTGCTCTATGCGCTGTACTTCTATCTCACATAAGTGAGCGCCAAACCGATTGCAGCTCGACGCCGACACCGCGTGCGCGGCCTTCGCGCAGTCCGCCGACTTCACTGTCGGACTGGAGGAGGAGTTCGCGTTGCTCGACCCGGGGAAGCTCGGCCTCGTCCAGCGCTTCGAGGAGCTCCGCGACGCGGCGGCGGCGGACCCGGTGCTCGCGACCTCGGTCGCCGGTGAGCTGATCTCGTCGGAGATCGAGATTCGCTCCGGCCGCGGGGAGGACCTGGCCGCCGCCACTGCGGCCCAACGCGACCACCGCCGGCGCCTGTTCGCCCTCGCCGCCGAGCGCGGCGTCGCGCTCGGGGCCACGGGCACCCACCCGTGGTCGGACTACCGCGAGCAGCACATCATCGACACCGAGCATTACCGCCGGGTCGAGAGCGACCTCAAGTACGTGGCGTGGCGCAACAACACGTTCTCTCTGCACGTGCACGTCGGGATCCGTGGCGCCGACCGCGCGGTCGCGGTATGCGATCGCCTGCGGCCCGTCCTGCCGCTCCTGCTTGCGATCTCGGCGAGCTCGCCCTTCCTCGACGGGCGCGACTCGGGACTGCACAGTGCGCGCACACAGATCTTCACGAAGAGCTTCCCCCGCTGCGGCGTGCCCGACGCGTTCGGCGACTGGGAGACGTTCGCCGCCTACATCGACTTCCTGCGCCGGACCCGCTCGGTTGTCGAGTACACGCAGGTGTGGTGGTCGGTCCGCCCACATTTCTCCTTCGGGACAGTCGAGGTGCGAATCTGCGATGCGCAACCGACCGCGGCCGAGTCCGACGGCCTCGCGGCGCTGATCGTCGCCTGCGCGGCGCAGGCGGCGCGCGACCACGACGCCGGGCGACCGGCGGCGGACCCGCCAGGCCGGCTGATCGAAGAGAACATGTGGCGCGCCCTGCGCCACGGCCTCGACGGCAAGCTGATCGACCTCGCACGAGGCGAGGAGCGCCCAGCGCCCGCTGAGGTGGAGCGCCTGCTCGAGTGGACGGCGCCCGCGTGCGCCGAGCTGGGCATCGAGATCGTGCTCCCTGAGCTCAACGGCGCGCAACGACAGCGCCGCCTGCTCGCGACGGGCGCGAGCATCACTGAGATCTATGAGGCCGTGGTCGCCGAGACGCGAGCGACATACGGTCAGAGTCCCGTCGCCGGGACGGGCCGTCTACGATGAAATACGTCCCGTGAGCACGAGCAACGAACCGACAGAAGCAGAGCTGCGCGCCGCCTATGAGGCCGAGATGAAGCGCCTGCGCGTCGAGCAGCTGCTGCTCGAGAGCGTGGTCTCGCTCGTGAACGTCGGCATGCGGCGCACCGGACTCGCACCCGGAACCGAGGACGAGCGTGACCCCACTCAGGTTCACCTCGCGATCGAGTCGGTCCGGGCCCTGATTCCCCTGATCGAGCAGTTCCTGCCCGAGCAGGCGAGCCCGATCCGCGATGCGGTGTCACAGCTCCAGCTCGCGTTCGTGAAGATCGGCGGTGGGGCGCCGCCCCGCGCGCCGGCACCGCCGGGCGACTCCGCGGACCCGGGCGCGCCGCCGCCGGCCGGGGGGCCCGGTCGGCCGGCTACAGGGCCGCCGCCGCCCAGTGCGGAACCGCCCAAGCCCGGTGAGCCGGGGCCTGCGCAGCGCAGCGGACGGCTCTGGATTCCCGGCCAGTAGACAGGCGTCAACGCCCGGTACGACGTTCCGCCGCTGTCCTCGGTAGACTCGCCGCCTCCCAGGGGCCGTGCCCGACCCGTCGGGCGGCGGTCACTACTCACGTGTTCGGGCGCGCTGACCACAGCTTGCGCTTTCTCTCGATCTGAACTTGCTCTGCGGAGGACTATTTGTCTGGCTTTCTGACGCATCATGGCGTCCTGGTTGCGCTTGTGGGCGCAGCGTGCGCGATCTTCTATGGCGCGGTCACTGCGCGTTCGTTGCTGGCGCTTTCTCCTGGCAACGAGAAGATGCAATCGATCTCGTTGGCGGTTCAGGAGGGCGCCCGCGCCTATCTGAACCGGCAGTACACGACGATCGCTGGCGTCGGTGTCGTTCTCTTCATCGCGCTGATCCCGATTCAGAATATTCGTGTCGCGATCGGCTTTGCCATTGGCGGGATGCTGTCCGCGAGCGCTGGGTATATCGGCATGAACGTTTCGGTCCGGGCGAACGCTCGCGTCGCCGAGGCGGCGCGTAGTGGTGTCTCCCGCGCGCTCGACGTCGCTTTCCGTGCCGGCGCGGTGACGGGCATGCTCGTCGTCGGACTCGCGCTCATCGGCGTCGCCGGCTATTACGGCGTGCTCACGTGGATTGCTGGTGAAAGCTCGACCCACGCCGTCGACGGTCTGATCGGTCTCGGGTTCGGCGGCTCGTTGATCTCCGTGTTCGCCCGCCTCGGCGGGGGTATCTTCACCAAGGGCGCGGATGTGGGCGCCGACCTGGTGGGCAAGATCGAGGCCGGCATTCCCGAGGATGACCCGCGCAACCCCGCCGTGATCGCGGACAACGTCGGCGACAACGTGGGCGACTGCGCGGGCATGGCAGCCGACCTGTTCGAGACCTACGCCGTCACCGCGGTCGCGGTCATGCTCCTGGGTATCCTGCTGTTCCATCAGACCAGCGCGGTGGCGTTGTATCCGCTGGTCATCGGTGGCGTCTCGATCGTCGCCTCGATCATCGGCACGTTCGCTGTGAAGTCGAAGGCCGGCAATGTCGAGCGGGCGCTGTATCAGGGTCTCGCGGTGTCCGGTGGCCTTGCGGCGCTCGCGTTCATTCCCGTGACGAAATGGCTGATGGACGGCGTCACGTACAGCAAGGGCGCCGCTGGCTCCCCGCACTGGTGGAAGTTCTATCTCTGCGCGCTGATCGGTCTCGGCGTCACCGCGCTGCTCTTCGTTATCACCGACTACTACACCTCGATCCGCTTCTCGCCGGTGAAGAGCACCGCGAGTGCGTCGCAGACGGGTCACGCGACGAACATCATCCAGGGCCTCGCGCAGGGCTACCAGGCGACGGCGCTGCCGGCGCTCGTGATCGCGTTCGGGATCTTCGGCGCGTGGAAGCTCGGGGGTGGTGGCGCTGACGGCATCTACGGGATCGGCGTTGCCGTGATGGCTCAGCTTTCGCTTTGTGGCCTGATCGTTGCGCTCGATGCCTTCGGGCCCGTTACCGACAACGCCGGCGGGATCGCCGAGATGGCCGACCTTCCCGAGGATGTCCGTACCGTCACCGACAAGCTCGACGCCGTCGGCAACACGACCAAGGCGGTGACCAAGGGCTACGCGATCGGCTCGGCGGCACTCGCCGCGCTCGTGCTCTTCAACGCCTTCGAGCAGGAGCTCGCGGGCAAGGGCAAGCACCCCGATTTCGCGATCGGCAACCCGCCCGTGCTGATCGGTCTGCTGATCGGCGGGCTGATGGTCTACCTGTTCGCCGCGCTGTCGATGGAGGCGGTCGGACGCGCCGGATCGGCCGTTGTCGAGGAGGTCCGCCGCCAGTTCCGGGAGAAGCCGGGGATCATGGACGGCACCGAGCTGCCCGAGTACGGAACCTGCGTCGACCTCGTCACCAAGGCGGCGCAGCGCGAGATGATCATCCCCGCTCTGATCCCGATCGTGTTCACGGTGATCGTCGGTCTGATCAGCATCGAGGCGCTCGGTGGTCTGCTGATCGGGGTGATCGTCGTCGGCGTGTTCATGGCGATCTCGATGACCGCGGGCGGCGGCGCGTGGGACAACGCCAAGAAGCTGATCGAGGACGGCGCGTTCGGCGGCAAGGGCTCAGAGGCCCACGCCGCGGCAGTCACCGGCGACACCGTCGGCGACCCATTCAAGGACACCTCAGGGCCGGCCATCAACCCGATGATCAAGGTGGCCAACATCGTGGCGCTGCTGATCATCCCTCTCATCACGTAGGCGTTCGGTGTGGCGGGGGGTCGGGCCCGCCACCGGGAGGGGCTGTGTTGGTGCTCGGCGCGCGGGGTTGGTGCTGGGTTTGGACGCAATCTCCCGGGTGGCGGGCCCGGCCCTCCGCCCCGGCCCCCGGGCGGTGGTCTGGTGACCCCGCAGCTGGTTGGAGCGGGTGGGTGGTGGTGGGCTTGGCGCGCCTGGCGTAGCGGCCCCCGGACTTGTCATCCGTGTGATGCGGCTGCGTGCCCCGTGATCAACCTGGCCTGATGGAGATCCGTTGCGCGAGGCCTCCGCAGGCCTTCGCGGCATTCTCGAATGCCGGCGACTGGGGGTTGACGCCGGGTCCGATGGTGATTTTCGCCCCACCTCCGCTGGGGAAGGTCGGGTCTTGGAAGTTCGGGACGCCGTGCTTGCGCATGCACTCCGCGTTGGCGATCATCGCGAGCTTTCTGCTCTCGGAGATCGCCGGTGGCGGGCCGTTACCGCCCGGCAGATACTCCTTGCATGCCTTCTCGGCAGCCAGCAGAGCCGGCCCGCTGAAGCTGATGCCGTCGACGACCATCGAGCCGTTGGATGACAGCCCGACGCCGTTGAAGCCCTCGCCGCCTGGACCCGCGGTCGGATCGGGGAAGTTCGGGACGCCGTTCGCGCGCATGCACCTCGACATGGCGGCCGGCGAGCTCGCTGGGCCGTAGGGGCTGGACGAGCCGCTGGGTTTGGAGCTCGAGCTGCCGCAAGCGGCGATCGTCAGAGCGCAGCTCGCGGCGGCGAGCGCGATCGACAGGCTGTGGCGGTGAATGTTCGTTGCCCGCATCTGCTCTTCGATGATGTGGTGACCCGCAAGTGGTAGCCGGTCCGCGGTTACCGCGCGGTTACGCGCGACCCCGCCCTGGCTCGTGAGATCCGGGCGGGTCGACTGCCGCGATCCAGCCCGTCCTTCTCAGGATCTCGAGCGCGATATCGTGTGGTCGACGGTCTCCGGAGTCGGTGACGGTCAGGTCCTCGAATGGCGGTATCTGGGCGCCGGCGCTGGCGAGCGTGAGATGCTCGGCGAGTGTCGCGCCGGTGTCGCGCCGGCCGAGCCGTTCGCGGACGACGGGCGCCGGGACGGCCAGATGGACGGCTACGATGTCGACGTCCGGCAGTGCGTGGCGGATACTGTCGAGTTGCTCGCGGCGCGTAAGGTAACGCGCGAGCACCAGCCGCTCCACCCCCGCTCGGCGGTATGTGCCCCAGACAGCGCGCAGGTTCTCGATCAGAACCTCGTGAACGGTGTGCGTCGTGTCGGGCGCCAGGTGTACCCAGGCGAGCCAGTCGAGGTCGACGAGCGCGTACCGCTCACCGCGGTCGTCGAGGACGTCGCCGATCTCGAGCAACAGCGTCGTCTTGCCGCTGCCGACTGGTCCTGAGAGCAGGATCGCCCCCGGATCGCTCACGCACGGCAAATTACCCGAATGCCGACGCAACGCCAAAATGCGGGTGCGTCGGCCGCCCGATACTGCGGACCGCGGGTACCGATGGAAGGAGACCGCCGTGAATCTCGAGCAACTGCGCAAGCGCGCGAAGGAGCGCCTCCGCGAGGAGCGTCGCGCCGACCCTGAAATCAAGCTCTCGGACGTTCAGCTTGCGATCGCCCGTGAGCACGGGTTCGCGAGCTGGCCGCGAATGAAGGCTTACGTCGACCGACTCGCCGAGCACCCGGATGGACTGCAGTTCGCGTATCACACCGATCTCGGCTACTACGAGGACCGCGCGTACGGACTGCGGGCGTCCGCCGATGACGGGACGGCGCCGGCCCTGGCGGCGTTCGAGCATGGCGACGCTCCGCTGACCCAGGGCGGTGCTCGCCTGGTCCTCGCCCGTGCCCACGGGTTCCCGAGCTGGCAGGCGCTGCGCCGCCACGTCGGCCGGTTACCCGGCAGCGGCGAGCCGTTCTTTCGCGCCTATCGCGCGATCGAAGCGCACGACCCAGATGGCCTGGGTGAGGTGCTCGATCGCTGGCCCGAGGTCGCCGCGCTGGAGGGCACCAACGGCAACGACCTGCTCGCGATGGCGACGAGCACGCGCGACGAGCGAACGGTGCAGTTGCTGCTCGACCGCGGCGCCGATCCATCGCACGCCAACGCGCACGGCTGGACGGCGCTGCACCAGGCGGCCTACGTCAACGCCGTGGACCTTGCTCAGCGGCTTCTGCGCGCCGGCGGACGAGCACACCTCTCCGCGCGCGGCGACGGCGGGACGCCTCTGATCGTCGCGCTGTTCTGCGGGTACCGCAAGGTCACCGAGGTCCTCGCGCCCGCCGGCATGCATCCGCGGAACCTGCGCACCGCGGCGGGCCTGGGCGACCTCTCACTCGTGAACGAGCTCGCCGGCAGCAGGCAAGCGGGAGCGCACCGCGGGTTCTACCGTCCACACTCGGGGTTCCCGGCGTGGACGCCGTCCGAGGATCCCCAGGAGATCCTCGACGAAGCACTCGCTTACGGCGCTCGCAACGGCCGCGTGCGGGTTCTCGCCGCACTCGTCGACCACGGTGCGCGCTTGGAGGCCGACGTCTACCGGGGGACGCCGCTGATCTGGGCGGCGTCCAGGGGACGCTCGGCCGCGGTGACGCGACTGCTGTCCCTGGGGGCCGACCCGATTGGCCGCGGCAGCTTCGGCGGCGAGAGCCACGGCAAGCAGGTGACTCCGCTGCACCTCGCGGGTGCCAGCGGGGACGCCCGCACCGTAAAGATCCTGCTCGACGCCGGCGCGGACCCCTCAGTCGTTGACGGCCATGGTTACGGCACGCCGGCAAGCTGGGCCCGGCACGGCGGCCACGACGACGTTGCCGCGCTCATCGAGCGCCGAGCGTGAGCGGCGAGCTCGAACCGCCGCGCCGGAGTGCCTGAAAGCGCCCGCTAGCCTCGGCAGGGTCATGTCGCTCTCCGTTGGACTCGGGCTGCTCCTCGCCGCGGGCACCGCGTTTGGCTCAGTGGCGGGGTTCCTGTACAAGTTCCGTGGCGCCCGGGAGGCTCCGGCCGTGGAGCTCCGGCGGCCGCTGCGGAGCACGATCGAGCTGTTCCGCTCGCCGCTGTATGCGCTGGGGATCCTGATCGCGCTGGGGTCCTGGGGGCTGCATGTCGGGGCGCTGGCGCTGGCACCGATCTCGATCGTGCAATCGGTCATCGCGGGCGGGCTGGTGCTGCTCACGGTCGTGGCGAACGGGCTGTTCGGCGTGCCCGTGACACGGCGGGAGTGGATCGGGGTGGCGTTGACGGCGACGGGGCTTGCGTTCCTCGCAGCGACGCTGGGTGGAGACGCCCGTAGTGCCCACTCGCATTACGACCCTGCCGTGCTCGCTGAGTTCCTGGTCGTCCTGTGCGCGGCGGGGTTGCTCGTCACCGTCATGGCGAAGCGAGGCACGACGCTGGGGGTCGGGGCCGGGCTGCTGTGGGCCGCTTCCGACACCTCGATCAAAGCGCTCTCGAGCCACCTGCACGCCCTCGGCGCCGGCGTGCTTGTGCATCCGCTCGCGTTCGTGATCCTCGTCGCGTCGCTGGTCGGGCTGCTCGTCTCGGCGCGGAGCCTCCAGCTCGGCGAGGCGGTCCCGGTGATCGCGCTGACCAGCGCGGCGGCCAATCTGTGCACGATCGCCGCGGGACCGATTGTGTTCGGAGAGCCGATGCCGTCCGGAGGGGGAGCGATCGCGGTGCGTGTGCTGGCGTTCGTGCTCGTGATCACGGCGGCCGCGCTCACGCCGCCGCCCCTCGCGCGCGCCCCGGCGCCGGGCACGCCGGCCGGCGCCGAGCGCTAGTGCGCGATCCACAGGCGCACGAGACTGCGCGAGGAGATTTCACGCCTCCCGACCACGCTTGATCCGTGCTCCGCGCGTCGGCGCGGCATCAAGCTCGCGGAGCGGGCCCCATAATCTCTTTCCGCATGCCGGAGCCCGGACGCGTCCACCGATCTTCCACTCGCGCGATGTCGTTCGTGATGCTCGTGATCGGTGTCCTGCTGATCATTCGCACGATCGCCCTCGGCGGCGGGCCGACGTCGACCGGGATCCTGCTCGGCGCGGCGTTCCTCGCGGCCGGAATCGGTCGGCTCTACATCCAGTCGCGTTCGTCTTGAACGATCGGCCGATCAGCATCCGCGCGCTGTTCGCGGTCGTCTATACGACATCGGTCAGCTCGGTCTATTTCGCGCTTGGGGTGATCGCCCACCACGCGGCTGGGCTCACCCCGGCCGTGTTCCTCGTCTCGGGCATCTTCTTCGGGCTCTCCGCGATGACCTACGGCGAGGGCGCCTCGCTGTACCAGGAGCGTGGCGGGGCCGCGGTGTTCGCGCGCCACGGCCTGAACGAGACGGTGAGCTTCGTCGCGGCCTGGGCGATCGTGCTCGACTACACGATCCTCGTCGCGGTGACCGCGCTGACCGTGCCGAGTTACCTTGCGGTGTTCTGGGCGCCGCTCGGACGCGGCGGCCTCGAGGTGGCCGTCGCGCTGGCGGTGATCGGCTTCGTCGCCGCCGACAATCTCATCGGCGTCACCCCCCGCCGCCTGCGCCGGCGAATCCTCGTCACCGTCGCCGATCTCGTGATCCAGGCGGTGGTGATCGTCGTCGGCCTCGCCGTGGTGTTCCATCCCCATCGGCTGACGCAGACGATTCACCTCGGCTCGGCGCCGAGCGTCTCGGACCTCGCGTTCGCGCTCCCGATCGCGGTGATCGCGTTCACCGGACTCGAAGCGGCGGCGAGCCTCGCCGCGGAGGTCAGCGCGAGCCCGCGTGAGCTGCGCCGGCTGATCGGTCCGGGCTCCGTCGTCATCGTTCTCGTCTACGTCGGGATCGCGATCGTCGGCATCGGCGCCCTCCCGGTCCACCACGGCCTGCCGGCGCTCGGGTCCGAGCACCTGCGCGCGCCGCTGTTGGGGCTCGTCGAGGCCTATCACCCACGGTGGCTGGCGGACGTGCTCAAGTACGCCGTGGCGATCATCGCCTCCGCCGGGCTGATCGCCGCGGCGGGCTCGTCGATGCTCGGGGTCTCGCGCGTTGGCTTCCTGCTCACGACCAACCATCAGATCCCCAGCGTGGTCGGCCGTCTGCACCAGCGCTGGGGCACGCCGTACGTCGTGATCGCCGTCGCCGCGCTCGCTGCCGCGGCGCTCGTGCTGCCGACCGATCTCGAGCTGCTGATCGGGATCTACGCGTTCGGAGCGCTGCTCGCGTTCACGATCGCGCATGTGTCGGTGATCGCGCTCAGGTTCCGCGAGCCCGACCGTGTTCGGGGCTACACGATCCCGCTCTCGGTCCCGTTGCGTGGCGCCAGGCTCCCGCTGCCGGCGGTCCTCGGGGCCCTCCTCGGTGGCGCCGGCTGGGTCTCCCTCGTCGTGGTTCACGCGGGAGCGCGCTACGTCGGCATCGGCTGGCTGCTGGCTGGGCTGGGCCTGTACGTTGGATACCGTCGCAGCCAGGGGGAGAGCCGCACCCAGCCGGCGCGGATGCCGCGGCGCGTCACGATCCCCCAGCGCGCACCGCGCCACGAGGCGCCGGAGCCCGAGCTCGGTTCGATCATGGTGCCGATCTTCGGCAACGAGCTCGACGACGACATCGTGCAGACGGCCGCCCGCCTCGCGGGATCCCAGCACGACGACCTGGACACCGAGGGCGCGGTGATCGAGGCGCTGTGGGTGTTCGAGGTCCCGCTCGCGCTGCCGCTCGACGTGAGCTTGCCGGAGGCGCAGGTCGCGCGGGCCAAGGCCGCGCTCGCGCGGGCCAAGGTCGTCGGCGAGGAGTATGAGGGCGTGATCGTCGCGACCGCGATGGTGAGGGCCCGGCGCGCCGGGCAGGCGATCGTCTCCGAAGCGCGGCGTCGGGGCGTCGAAGCGATCGTGCTCGCGGCCGAGGAGCCGTCACGCGTCCGGGGTGGGGCACGGCTTGGATCGGCCGGGCCGCTCGACAACTATCTCGGCGAGGTCACCAAGCACGTGATCCGCAAGGCGCCCTGCCGGGTGATCCTCACAGCTCCACCGGACGCTCGGCGCGTTGCCGCGCGGGACGGGGACGCCGCGAGCGCCGGGGAGCACGAGAGCGCGGCTAAGCCTTAGAGTCTGGGCAATGTTCATCCTGATCGTCGGCGCGGGCCGCGTTGGATCGGCATTCGCCAAGCGTGCCCTTGAGGCTGGGCACGAGGTATCCGTGCTCGACACCGACCCGCTCTCGCACGAGCGCCTCGACAAGGACCTGATGACCACCTGGGAGGACTCCGGCGGGCGCTTCACCGTCGGCACCGCACTCGAGGTCGACGCGCTGATCGCTGCCGGGATCGAGGAGGCCGACGTGTTCATCGCCTCGACCAGGGGCGATAACACGAACCTGGTGATCGCCCAGATCGCGCAGCGTCGGTTCAACGTGCCGCGCGTGGTGGTGCGGGTGCTCGACCCCGGTCGTGCCGCGTGGTATGCCGAGCGCGGATTGCACACGATCTGCCCGACCCAGCAGGCGATCGACATGGTCGAGCGGGCCGCGTTCGCGACGTGAGAAAGGGGCGCATGAGGTGTACGTGATCATCGCCGGCGGTGGCAAGGTGGGGTGGAACCTGGCGCGCGAGCTGATCGCCAAGGGTCAGGAGGTGTCGCTGATCGAGTCCGATCACCGCCGCTACCGGGTGGTCGAGGAGGAGCTCGAGCACGCGATCCAATACGGCGATGCGACCGAGCTGTGGGTGCTCGAGCGCGCCGGCATCCAGCGCGCCGATGTCGTCATCGCGGTGACCGGCGACGACGAGGACAACATGCTGATCTGCCAGGTGGCGAAGGAGAAGTACGAGGTTGCCAGGATCGTCGCCCGGGTCAACAACCCGCGCAACCTCCAGCACTTCAAGCTGCTCGGGATCCAGCCCGCGGTGTCGGCGACCGACCTGATCCTGCGGCTGATCGAGCACGAAGTGCCCGAGTACGGGCTCGTGCAACTGCTCGCGCTTGAGGAGGAGAGGCTCGAGATCATCGAGCTCGAGGTCGCAACAGGGTCGGCCGCGGCCGGGCAGCGCGTCGCCGACGTCTCGCTCCCCGACGGATCGCTGATCATCTCGGTGCTCCGTGGCGGCACCGGATTCGTGCCCAAGGCGGACTCGGTGATCAAGGCCGGCGACCAGGTTCTGCTGATCCTCGACCCGGGCCTCGAGGAGTCGATCACGCCGCAGTTCGCCTCGAACGGCGCGGGCCCGGATGGCTGATCGGAATGTCGATTACCTGCTGATCGGCGGAGGTCTCGCCGCCGCCAATTGCGCGCGCTGGCTGCGTGAGTCGGGGGCGGACGGTCAGGTCCTGCTCGTCGGGCGCGAACCCGATCTGCCCTACGACCGGCCGCCGTGCTCGAAGGAGTACCTGCGCGGATCCCAGACGCGCGAGGACGCGCTGTTCCAGCCCGCGGAGTGGTACGCCGAGCAGGAGATCGAGGTCCTGACGCGGTGCTCGGCGATGAAGCTTGACCCGGCCGCGCGCACGGCCAAGCTCTCCAACCGCGAGGAGATCGGCTTCGGCAAAGCCCTGATCGCGACCGGCGCGAACGTGCGGCGGCTGAACGTACCGGGCGCCGAGCTCGAGGGCATCCACTACCTGCGCACGTTCGGCAACGCCGACACGATCCGCGCGGATACCGCGGGCAAGCGGGTGGTGCTGATCGGGGGCTCGTACATCGGTACCGAGGTCGCCGCCTCGCTCACCGAGCTCGGCAGCTCCTGCACGATCGTGATGCTCGAATCGGTGGTCCTGAGCCGGACGTTCGGGGAGCGGGCCGGGCGGTTCTTCCAGGAGCGCCTGACCGATCACGGCATTGTCGTCCACGGCGAAGATGAGCTCGAGCGCTTCGAGGGCGCCGACGGCCGCGTAACGACCGTCGTCACGACGTCGGGACGCTCGATCGACGCCGATGCTGTGGTGATCGGCGCCGGCGCGCTCCCCGATACCATGCTCGCCCGCGGCGGCGGTCTCGCCCTCGGCGACGGGGGCGGCGTCAAGGTCGATGCGCGGCTGGCCACGTCGGCTCCCGGCATCTACGCCGCCGGCGACACGGCCGAGTACCACAGCGTCGTCCACCACGGCCGCCGCATCAGAATCGAGCATTGGGATGTGGCGCTCACGCAGGGACGGACCGCCGCGCTCAACATGCTCGGTGCCGACAAGCCCTACGACGTGGTGCCGTACTTCTTCTCGGACCTGTCCGACTGGGCGTCGCTCGAGTACGTCGGCCCCGCGTTCGATTGGGACGACGAGGTCGTTCGCGGCTCGTGGGACGAGGGCGCGTTCAGTGTCTGGTACTTGCATGAGGGTCGGCTCGCCGCGGCGCTGTCGGTCGGCCGTTCAGAGGATCTGCTGCACGCGCGCAGGCTGATCGCGGCCGGGGGAGAGCTCGGCGGTCGCGGAGCCGAGCTCGCGGACCTGGGAATGGACTTGGCGGAGGTCTAGAGGCAGCCAACGTCGACGCGGCGGAAGTGAGCGACGGATAGGGTCCGCCGGCGATGTGTCGACTGTTCGGAATGAGCGCCGGCGATGAGGCCGTGCAGGCGACGTTCTGGCTGCTCGACGCGCCGGACAGCCTGCTCGCGCAAAGCCATCGTCAGGTGGACGGAACCGGGGTGGGCTATTTCGACGAGGACGGCGAGCCGCATGTCGAGAAGCAGCCGATCGCGGCGTTCGAGGATCGTCAGTTTGCGTCCGAGGCTCGTAGCATCTGGTCGCGTAACTACGTCGCCCACATCCGCCACGCAACGACTGGCGCGCTGACGATGGCGAACACGCACCCGTTCTCCCAGCACGCCCGGCTGTTCGCCCATAACGGGGTGATCGGGGACCTGGCGAAGCTCGAGCAGCATCTCGGCGAGGACCGTGCGCTCCTCGCCGGAGAGACCGACTCCGAACGCTATTTCGCCTTGATCACGGGCGAGATCGATCGCCACGGCGCAAGCGTCGACGCCGGCATCCGAGCCGCGGTCGGGTGGATCGTGGAGATGCTGCCCGTCGCGTCGATCAACTTCGTCCTCGTCACCGCGACCGATCTGTGGGCGCTGCGCTACCCGGCAACGGACACGCTCTACGTGCTCGAGCGGCCCGCCGGCGGCGGCGGGTCGGGCGCCACCGCGCTCGAGCAGACGAGCAGCCACGGCACGCGGGTGCACTGCGAGCACGGACGGGACCGTCCGCTCGTGGTGGTGGCCAGCGAGCGGATGGACGACGACCCCGCCTGGCGCGAGGTTCGCAGTGGGGAGCTGCTGCACGTCGGCCCCTCGCTCGAGCTCGAGACGGAGATTCTCTTCGACGGCCCGCCGCCGCACCCGCTCACGGTCTGATGATCGGGACGGCCCGGTCGCCGCTCACGCTCATGGTCTAATGATCTGGACGGCCGGTGCCTCCGTAGGACGACGGCGAGCACGGCGCCAGGTGCGGCAAGATCGTGCTGCTCATAGACTGAGTCGGCGTTCAGCGACCCCCTGTACCGATCTCCGGAGGACCACGATGTCCACGTCGCCCCCAGACTTCAATACCCAGATCATCGAGGAGTTCCGGGCCAACGAAGGACAGGTCGGCGGGATGTTCGAAGGCACGCCGGTGCTGCTGCTGCACCACGTCGGTGCGAAGTCCGGCACGAGCCGCATCAACCCGCTTGTCTACCAGGGGGACGGCGGGCGCTACGTCGTGTTTGCCTCGAAGGGCGGTGCGCCGACGAACCCCGACTGGTACCACAATCTCAAGGCCCATCCCAACGTCGCGATCGACGTCGCGACCGACACGATCGATGTCGTTGCCAGCGAGGCGACCGGCCAGGAACGCGAGCGTCTCTACGCCACCCAGGCCGAGCGCGCTCCGCAGTTCGCCGAATACGCAAGGCAAGCGGCCGGGCGCGTGATCCCCGTGATGATCATGACGCCCACCACGGCCACCTGAGCGCTCACTCCGGAGGGTCGCCAGTTCCGGCGGCGGGGTCGGTCGCGGTCTCGGTGATGCGTGCGGGAGCGGTGTCGGTGATGCGTGCGGCCTCGGTAACGCGTGCGGGAGCGGCGGGGTCGGGGCGCCTTCCGCCGGGCAACCGGTCGACGAGGCGCCCGAAGCGGTCGATCGCGCCCTCGAGCGGTGTCGCCATCTCGAGCGCACGTTCCAGGGTGGGCAAGACCGCGATCAGCTCGGTTGCCGTCTCGACCACGGCACCGGCCTGACTGGCGACCTCCGCGCCGCGCGCGTCGACGCGGTCGCCGAGGGCGTGCATCCGGGTGCCGAGGTCGATCAGCTCGGTGGTGCGCCCGTCGAGCCGCGCGCCGAGCTCGAGGATCGCATGGGCACGCCCGTCGAGCCGCTCGCCGATCGCGAGCACGGATCGTCCGATCGCCGCGATCTCCTCACCGAGCTCGAGCATCCGGTCCAGCTGGTCCGGGGCCTCCCTCGCGGCGCGTGCGATCGCGCCGAGATCCGACAGCACCCGGTTGACGACGGCGAGTGGTGGCTCGATGGGAAGGCCGAGAAGGCGAATCGAGAAGGACAGTAGCTCAGGTCGAGGGCTCGCGCCGTTGAGCGTTTCGGCCGGCTCCGAGAAGCTGCGGGGCAAGGACTCGAACCTTGATAACCAGCTCCAGAGGCTGGCGTCTTGCCATTAGACGACCCCGCAGTAAATCGATCTTCTCAATTGAGGAAGTTCGACTGAATGCGTCCAGGCAGTCGCCGAGTATAGCCGCGGGACGTGGGTCTTCCGTCCGAGCGGTATGGGAACATGTGTTCGGGTTTGCTCGGCGTGTTTATGACTGGGAGGCGATCTGCGCTTACTACGACTCAGGCGCGACGGAACGGCAGTGTCAGGACCGACTTGGCTTCTCGAACGGCGCATGGCACCGGGCGGTCGAGCGTGGAGACCTCACCCCGCGTCCGAGTGCGAGCCCGCGACGAAAGCCGAGGGGAGAGACGAGACGGGCGGTGGAACGCTTGGTCTCCGAGGGTATGTCCCAAGCGAAGATCGCCGCGACGCTCGGAGTGTCGAGACCGACAGTTTGCTTTCACATGCGTCAGCTCGGAATCCCGGCGCGATGGGAGTTGGGACGCCGGTACGACTGGGCCGAGATCCGCGTCCACTACGAGGCCGGTCACTCAGCGAAACGGTGCCAAGAGCGCTTTGGGTTCGGGCGGGAGGCATGGGCGGACGCCGTTCGCCGAGGAGTGATCGAGGCGCAACAGGCTGCTACGAGCAGCGACCAATGGCGCACCCTCCACCTCAGGCCGCCGCCTGCTCCGCCCAATCCTTGTACAGCTCCCAGTAGCGCCCGCCGGCCTCGAGCAGCTCGTCGTGGGTCCCCTGCTCGATCACGCGGCCGTGCTCGAGGACGACGATCCGGTCGGCGTAGCGGATCGTCGAGAGGCGGTGGGCGATGACGATTGCGGTGCGGCCGGCGAGCAGACGGCGCAGGCCCTGCTCGATCCTCGTCTCGGTCTGGACGTCGACGTTTGACGTCGCCTCGTCGAGGATCAGGAGCCGCTGGTCGGCCGCGAGGGCGCGCGCGAAGGCGATCAGCTGGCGCTGGCCCGCGGAGAGCTGGACGCCGCGTTCGCCGACCTCGGTCTCGTAGCCCTTGTCGAGCGCTGCGATGAACGAGTCGGCGCCGACGGCGCGCGCCGCCGCGACGATCTCCGCGTCGGATGCGTCGGGTCGCCCGAAGGCGATGTTCTCACGCACGGTGCCGCTGAACAGGAAGCCCTCCTGCGGCACGATCCCCATCTGGGAGCGCAGCGAGCTCGCCGTCACCGCGCGCACATCGTGGCCGTCGACGAGCACGCGGCCGAGCGTCGGATCGTAGAAGCGCGCGGCGAGCTTGGCGAGCGAAGACTTGCCTGCGCCGGTGGATCCCACCAACGCGACGGTCTCACCGGGCGCGACCGTGAGGTCGACGTCACGGAGCGCCCAGGCGGCGCCTTCGACATCGGGTCCATACCTGAGTGAGACGTGATCGAACCGCAGCTCGCCGCGCAGCCGGGGCAGCGGGACGGCGTCATCCGCGTCCCCCAGGTCCGGTTCTTCGTCGAGCAGCTCGAAGATCTTGTCGAGCGCCGCCATCCCGGACTGGTACGTCGTGTAGAGCTGCGAGAGCTGCTGGATCGGGTTGAAGAAGTTGTTCAACGCGGCGATGAAGGCGAACACGACACCCGTCGAGGTATGGCCGTTGATCGCCTCGATCCCGCCGACGACGAGAATCTCCACGGTGAAGAGGGCCGACAGGAGCTCCACGAGCGGGAAGTAGGCGGCGTTCAGGTAGACCGTCGTCATGTTCGCGGCCCGGTTGGCTTCGTTGAGCTGCGCGAAGCGCTCGAGGTGACGGGGCTCCTGTCCGAAGGAGCGCACGACACGGATGCCCGAGAGCGTCTCCTGCAGGTAGCCCGTGATCGAGGCGATCTTCTCGCGTGTGAGCCGGTACGCATCGGCGGAGGCGATCCGGAACGCGAACGCTCCCGCCGCGAGTAACGGCAGGGCGAGGAAGGTGAGCAACGCCAAGTGAGGGTCCAGCACGAACAGGATCACGATGACGCCGAGGAGCATCAGCGTCGACTGGAACAGCGTCGCGAGGCCGTCCGAGATGAGCTGGTCGAGCGCCTCGACGTCGTTGGTCAACCGCGAGATGATCACCCCGGCGCGGTTACGCGAATAAAAGCCGATCGACAGGGTCTGCAGGTGCTTGAAGAGCTGGATCCTGAGGTCCTGCAACGCGCGCTGCCCGACCCATCCGACAAGGTATGTCTCGAGATAGGTGGCGACCCAGTACAGCCCCGCGGAGGCGAGGAACGCCAACACGATCATGTTCAGCGCGCCGACGTCGTGGTGATTGATGCCTTGGTCGATCGCAAGCTTTGCCAGCGGCGCAGGCGCCAGCGCCGCTCCGGTCGCGGCGACGAGGGAGACGAGCATCGCCAGCACGCGCCAGCGATAGGGCCGGAGGAGCTCGACCAGGCCGCGGAGCTTGCGCCTGCGCCCGCCGGTCTGGCGCAGACGGCGCCGGAGCTCGGCGAGGCGGTCCGGGGAGGCTACGGTGGGGGCGTCAAGACTCACAGCCCCACCGCCCCTGCCTCGATCGGCTTGCGGGTGAGGAAGACCTGGTCGGGCAGTCCCTTCTCGACGATCTCGTGGTAGAGCGGCGAGCGCTTGAGGAGCTCCTCGTGGGTCCCCACGTCCGTGATCCGGCCACTCTCGAGGACGACGATCTCGTCCGCGAGGGCGATCGTCGAGAGGCGATGGGCGATCACGAACGTCGTGCGGCCGGCCATCACCTCGGCGAGCGCGTGCTTGATCTCTCGCTCGGTCGAGGCGTCGACCGACGAGGTGGCGTCGTCGAGGATGAGAATCCGCGGGTTGGCGAGGATCGCCCGGGCGATCGCGATCCGCTGACGCTGGCCGCCCGAGAGGGTCAGCCCGCGCTCGCCGACGAGCGTGTCGTAGCCGTCCGGGAGCTCGCGGATGAACTCGTCGGCCCGCGCCCGCCGAGCCGCCTCCTCGACAGCCTCGCGCGGAGCCTCCGGTCGGGCGTAGGCGATGTTCTCTTGCACGCTCGCCGAGAACAGGAACGGGTCGTCGTTGACCATCGCGATCGCGCTACGCAGGCTCTCGAGCCGGACGGTGCTGACGTCGACGCCGTCGATTCTGACCGAGCCGGTGGTCGCGTCGTACAGGCGCCCGAGCAATGACACGAGCGTCGTCTTGCCCGCCCCGGTGGCGCCGACGAGGGCGACCGTGGTGCCCGCCTCGACGACCAGGTTGGCGTCGCTCAGCGCCGGATGCGCCGCTCCCTCGAACGTGAGTCCGGCGTGCACGAGCTCGACGCGCCCGTCCCCTGGGGGAAGATCGGGCGCCCCGGCGGGTGCGGTGATCCGCGGGGCACGGTCGAGCAACTCGAACACGCGAGCGCCGGAAGCGGTCGCACGCTGGGTTGCGCTGAGCATGTAGCCGAGCGTCTGCATCGGCGAGATCAACATGAGCAGGTAGGCGTAGAAGGCGGTGAAGTCGCCGACGCTAAGCGAGCTGTGGATCACCTCACGCCCGCCGACGAGGAGGATCGCCGCGAGCCCCAAGTTGGGGAGGAAGCTGATCATCGGCGTGTACCGGGCCTCCAGCCGGGTTGCGTAGATCGACTGATCGAACACGCGCGTCGTCGAGGAGCGGAAGCGCTCGAGTTGGCGATCCTCGCGGGCGAACGCCTTCACGACGCGGACCCCGGAGATGTTCTCTTCGGCCTCGGCGGTCAGCTCGCCCAGCCGCTGCTGCACCTCCTGCAGCGCGGGTCGCGAGCGCCGCCCGTAGCGCCACGCGATGAGAACCACGAACGGCACCGGCGCGAGCGAGATCGCGGCCAAGCCCGGCTTGATCGCGAACATCGCGACGGCCGCGAGCAGGATCGTCAGCGCGGACTGGCCGATGAAGACGAGGCCGTAGCCGAGGAAGTAACGGACGGCCTGGAGGTCGACGGTCGCGCGCGACATCAGCTGTCCCGTCTGCTGGCGGTCGAAGAATCCGAGCTCGAGTCGCTGGAGGTGCCCGTACAGCGCGGCTCTCAGGTCGTACTCCACGGCCAACGACAGGCGACCGGCGACGAGGCGCCGTAAGGCGCTGAGCACCAGGCGTCCGAGCGCGGCGGCGGTGATCGCGATCGCCAGCACGGTCAGCGTGTGGTGCTGATGGGAGCGGATCGCGTTGATCGCGCGGCCCGTCAGGTATGGGATCAGCACGGTCGCGCCGATCGCCCCGAACGCAAGCGCGAAGGACCAATTCACCGCCCTGCGGTAGGGACTGAGGAAGCCAAGCAGGCGCCGGAACGTAGGCATACTTCATAAAGTATAGTGCCTCATGTTCGCGTTGCTCGCGGCGCGCCTGGGAGCCGGCGACGAGGTCGCGCCTGCGCCGCGCCGCGGCCTCTAGGCTGTGTCGGCAGTGGGAAGCACGGACTGGCGCAACTGGGCAGGAGATCAGGTCTGCGTGCCCGTACATGTGGCACGGCCGCGCACGCGCGAGGAGCTCGTCGAGACGATCGCGGCCGCCGCCGGGGCGGGGCGGGTCGTCAAGGTTCCCGGCAGCGGCCACTCGTTCACCGAGGCGGCGCTGACCGACGGCCTCCACATCGACATCGGCGCACTGCGCGGCGTGCTCGATGCCGACCCGGCGAGCGGCAGGGTCCGCGTGCAGGCCGGGATCGCCCTGCGCGACCTCAACCAGGAGCTCCACCGGCGGGGCCTCGCGATGGCGAACCTCGGCGACATCGATCGCCAGACGATCGCCGGCGCGATCTCGACGGCGACCCACGGCACGGGCTCGCGACTGCAGAACATCTCCGCGCAGGTCGAGGCGATCGAGCTGGTCACGGCGGACGGTCAGGTCCACGAGCTGACCGAGCAGTCCGATCCCGACGGATTTCGCGCGGCGCGGGTCGGGATCGGCGCACTCGGGGCGATCTCCGCCGTGACGCTGCGGACGGTGCCGGCGTTCCTCCTGCACCGGGTCGACGCGCCGCTGGGGCTCGACGAGGTGCTCGGCGACTTCGAAGCGCTCGCGGACGGCAACGACCACTTCGAGTTCTACGTCTTCCCGTACACCGAGAAAGCGCTGACGATCGTGCGCAACCGCTTCGATGGGCCGCCGAGGCCGCGGAGCGCGCTCAACGTCTTCGTCAACGAGGGGATCATGCAGAACGTCGTCGGCGAGTGGATCTTCCGGCTGACGCGGGCGCGGCCGGCGCTGATCCCTCGGGTCACGGGACTTGCGTCCGGACTGCTGTCGGAGGGGGATTACATCGACCACAGCTTCAAGATCTTCTCCAGCGAGCGGAAGATCCGCTTCACCGAGATGGAGTACGCGATCCCGCGAGAGCACGGCCCCGCGGCGGTCCGGCGAGTGCTCGAGTGGATCTCGAGCAACCGGTACCCGGTTGCGTTCCCCATCGAGTGCCGGGTGGTTGCGCCGGACGACGCGCTGCTGAGCCCGGTGTATGAGCGCGAGACCTTCTACATCGCCGTGCACCAGTTCAGGGGGATGGAGTGGCGACCCTATTTCGCCGCCGTCGAGGAGATCATGGGCAGCTACGGCGGCAGGCCGCACTGGGGCAAGCGCCACCTGCTGACCCATGAGACGCTTGCGCAGCGCTATCCGAGATTCGGCGACTTTCTCGCGGTACGCGATCGGTTCGACCCGCGGCGGGCGTTCGCGAACGCCTACACGCGCAGGGTGCTGGGGGAGTAGAAGGTGATGAGCAGGCAGCCCGCCGGTCTCTGCGACAGCTGCGCTCACCAGCAGCTCGTGCCCAACACGCGCGGCTCGGTCTTCTCACTCTGCCGCCGCTCGCGCACCGAGCCCGAGCGCTTCCCGCGCTACCCGCGCCTGCCCGTCGGCGTGTGCCCCGGCTACGAGCCGCGCGGCGAGGACGTGGCCGCCGCCCGCCGCGCCTCCAGCTCGTAGGGATTCGTGGCGTATCCCATGCGCAGGTAGGAGAGGGGCATCCGCAACGGGCGCTGCTGCATCTGCCAGACGTGACAGAGCTCGTGACAGATCAGATCCCCATCGTCCACGAGCGTGGCCGAGCGTAGGAGGACGAGGCCCCAGGTTGCGTAGCCGTCGAAGCGGCGCAGCCATGGGAGCCGGAAGAGCCACGGAGCGCTCACGATCCGGACATGCTCGATCCGGACTGCGCGCGGATACAGATCCAGCGGGTCGAGTCGCGCCTTCGCCTGCGCGAGGGCGGCGTCGGACCGCGCGGTCGGTCGCGCCTTCGCGAGCGCGGCGCGGGCCTGTGCGAGCGCGGCGCGGGCCTGTGCGAGCGCGGCGCGGGCCTGTGCGAGCGCGGCGCGGGCCTGTGCGAGCGCGGCGCGGGCCCGCGCGGGCCTCACTGCGCCGGCAGCTGGCTGTTTAACGGCGCGATTGCCGTGCCTGTCGCAGTCGGAGCGACACGCCTTGAAAGCCGAGTGGGATAGGCTCGCGCTGTGGCCGTGCAGCTCCCGCGCAGGCTCGCGCGCTTCAACCGCGTGATCACGAATCCGATCCAGGATCAGTGGGCATGGCTGCTGCCGCCGTGGGTTGTGGTCTGCCATCGCGGACGGCGGTCGGGACGAGTCTACCGCACGCCCGTGATCGCCTTCAAGCGCGGCCGGACGCTCGCGATCGCGGTCCTCTACGGCGAAGAGTCCGACTGGGTGCGCAACGCGCTCGCCGGGGGCGCTCGGATGGTGCGCGCCGGGCGCACCTACGAGCTGATCAACACGCGGGTCATGGACGCCGGCGCGGCCGGCGGGATCTCCCCGCTAGGGCGCGTCGTGGGGAGGCTCAGCGGGCGGGTGCTCGTCGCGAGTCTGGGCGACGCCGCGCCCGGTTTCGGCCGCGGCCCGGCCGCCGGCTGAGCTGGTGCTCCGACGACGTGCCCGCGGCGTCCGCGACGGCGCCGCCAGCAGGCCTGACGGCGCCGCCCCCAGGCCTGACGGCGCCGCCCGCAGGCCTGCCGGCGCCGGACCTACGCTTGGTCGCGCCGGGCTTACCGGCGCCGTTTCCAGGCCCGGGGTCGCTCGCGAGCCCGTGCTCGATCCCGAGGTCTCCCGCGAGCCGGACGATGTCGCCGCGTTCCTCGGCTGAGAGGAAGGTGATGCCGACCCCGCCGCGGCCCGCGCGGCCGGTTCGCCCGACGCGGTGGACGTAGGCGTCGCGGTCCTCCGGCGCGTCGTAGTTGATCACGTGCGAGATCCGATCGACGTCGATCCCGCGCGCGGCGACGTCCGTGGCGACGAGCGTGGCGACGTGTCCCGACTCGAACCGGGCGAGCGCCTTCTCGCGCTGGCTCTGGGACTTGTTGCCGTGCATCGCGACGGCGTCGACACCGTGATGGCCGAGACGCTTGACAAGCCGGTCGGCGCCGCGCTTGGTCCGCACGAATACGAGCGCCAGGTCGCGGTCGGCGCCGAGCTCATGCACCAGCGCCTCGAGGCGAAGCGAGTGCTCGACCTCGAGGAAGCGATGCTCGATCTCGGGCGCGGAATCGGTCGTCTGGTCGGCGTGCTCCCGCTTGATCGGGTCGCGCGTGAACGCCGCCGCCGCGCGGCCGGCCTGGCCGTCGAGCGTGGCGGAGAAGAACAACGTCTGCCGGTCGCTCGGGCACTGACGGACGATTCGCTCGACGGCCGGGAGGAAGCCCATGTCGAGCATCCGATCGGCCTCGTCGAGCACGAGCATCCTGATGCGACCAAGGCTGAACGCTCCGCGCGCGAGCAGATCCTCGAGGCGCCCGGGAGTGGCGACGATGATGTGTGCGCGCGCGGCCTCCTTGGCTTGGCGCTGCAGCCCGACGCCGCCGTAGACGGTGGAGACGCGCAGCGCCCGCGCATGCGCGACCGATTGCATCTCGTCGGCGATCTGGGAGACGAGCTCGCGCGTAGGGGCGATGATCAGCGCCGCGGGACGCCCGTGGGTCGCCTCGATGAGGTCGACCATGGGAACGGCGAACGCGAGCGTCTTGCCCGATCCGGTCGGCGAGCGGACGAGCACGTCACGGCCGGCGAGCACGTCGCCGATGACGATCTGTTGGACGGGAAAAGGATCGGTGATGCCGCGGGCGGTCAGCGCGTCGGTGACGGCTCGCGACACGCCCAGATCGGCGAATGATGCGCCGGAATCGGCGCACGTCTGAGTAGACAAGTGATGCTCCACTTCGGCGGCAAGGAGGGCCGCGGACGGTACGGTTCGGGAGGCTGTTGCTGACCCGAACCGCGCCGGTGTGCGCGGGACCCAAGCGAGCTGCCTCGCGGCCGACGGCGTCGACCGCACACCTCAAGCTAGCAGACGCGGGCGCGAATACCCCGCATTCGGCGCCCTGGGCACGATCGCACGGTGTCCTCGAGGATCGACTTCGGGTCGAGATCAACCCGACCGGCGTTCGGTTCAGGACACGAGCTTCTGGACGCGGAAATTGCGCGCGCCGCGCGGCGTCTGCACCTCGACGGAGTCGCCGGGAGCATGGCCGATCAGTGCCTTGGCGACGGGCGACTCGGCCGAGAGCTTGCCTTGGGCGAGATCGGATTCCGTCGAGCCGACGATCGTCCACGTATGAACCTTGCCGGTCGCCTCGTCGAGCACCTCGGCCGTACGGCCGAAGCCGAACGTCGCGTCATCGGCCTTGGCCTCGACCACGACGGCTTCGCGGCGACGCTGCTGGAGTCGCTGGATCCGCGTCTCCAGATGCGACTGGTCTTCCTTGGCAATGTGGTACTCGGCGTTCTCCTTCAGATCCCCGAGCTCGCGGGCCGCAAGGATGCGGGCCGCCATCGCCCGTCGCGCGGGGCCCTCGAGCTCTTCGAGCTCCGCCTCGAGCGCGACCAAGCCCTCGGGAGTGATCGCCTTGGCCTCGGGATCGGAAGTGCTCACCCGGTCACGCGACCCGATGCTCAAAGGCGATGCCGATAAGACGCTTAATAGGGACTACGGTAGTCGATCACTGCCGGCGGTGACGCACCGGGGTTGTAACCTCGCCGTCGTTGTGGCGAGGTGATGAGTGACTGAGATCCACGGTAGCTGTGACGAGCGGTTCGCGGCCGTGCGCTACGCGCTGGCGGACAATCTCGAGACAGGACTCGATATCGGCGCCTCGGTCGCCGTGTTCGTCGACGGAGAGCCCGTCGTCGACATCTGGTCCGGCCATCGAGACGAGGCCAGGACCGTTCCCTGGGACGCCGACACCATCGTCAACGTCTTCTCCATCACCAAGACGATGGTTGCGCTCTGCGCGCTGATCCTTGCGGATCGCGGCGAGCTCGACCTGAACGCCCCGGTCGCACGGTACTGGCCTGAGTTCGGCGCTGCCGGGAAGGGATGTATCGAGGTTCGGCATCTGCTCGGGCACACTGCCGGGCTGCCCGGCTGGGAGCAGCCGCTCGCGTCCGAGGAGCTCGCGGACTGGGAGAAGTGCACCACGAGCCTGGCCGCTCAGGCGCCGTGGTGGGAGCCGGGGACGGCGTCCGGCTACCACTCCCTCACCCAGGGCTACCTCGTCGGCGAGGTGATCCGCCGCATTACTGGCGTCTCGGTCGGCCGGTTCTTCGCCGAGACGGTCGCCGGGCCGCTTCAGGCGGACTTCTACATCGGTCTGCCCCCGGAGCACGACGCCCGCGTGGCGCCGATGATCCCGCCGCGGACGGGTCGCCGGGAGGATGGCCTGACCGCGCTTGGCGTCCGCGCGCTCGCGAAGCCCGAGATCACCGGGGAACTGACCGCGGAGGAGTGGTGGCAGCGTGCCGAGATCCCGGCCGCGAACGGACACGGGAACGCTCGGTCCGTCGCGGCCATCCAGTCGGTCGTTGCCTGCCGCGGCGAAGCTCGCGGGCACCGGCTGCTTTCACCGGCGGGCGTCGAGGCGATCTTCCGGCGACAGTCCAACGGAACCGATCTCGTGCTCGGCGTGCCACTCTGCTTCGGCATCGGCTTCGGCTTGACGAGCGAGACGATGCCGCTGGCACCCCACGCCTGCAGCTGGGGTGGATACGGCGGGTCCATGATCCTCAACGACCTCGACACACGCCTCACGATCGCCTACGTCATGAACCGAATGGAAGCGGGATGGCTCGGCGACAGTCGTGGAGCGTCGATCGCCTTCGCCGCGGCGGTGGCGCTCGCGAGGATCGCAAAGCGGGCCGCTCGGGCCTCCGGGGCCTGACCTGGCGGGTGCCGTACCTCCGTTCAGGCGCCCCCGCCCGAGTCCGAAGTGCCGTCACTTGACGATGATCGTTCCGGTCATGAACGGATGGAACGAGCAGTGATAAGCGAATGTCCCGGCCTTGGTGAGCGTGACCATCTTCGTCTGGTCGTGCTGGATGGCCCCGGTATCGAACGTGGTGCCGTTGTCCGCGGTCGCCGTGTGCTCAGTCGTGTCCTTGTTGGTAAAAGCGACTGTGGTTCCCGGAGCGACCGTCACCTTTGAAGGGTGGAAGGCGAACATCGAGATGTCGACCGTGACCATCTTGCCCTTGGCGCTGACGGCCGGGGTGGACGGCGTGACGGTCGCGGTGGAGGGCGCCGCCTTGCTGCTCGTAGTCGCGCTCGAGCTCCCGCACCCGCTCGCGAGCACGACGACGATGATCGCGCCAAGTGCGAACCCGACCCGAAGCCCGGGGACGCTCCTGACACGATCGCTGAAGAACTTTCTCATCAGCGAGTACTACGTGGCTGGAGGGTCGTTTGGGTCACTTTCGGCACGCGGCGGCCGCAAGCCGATCCAACCGCTGCACGCGAAACGAGTCGAAGACTCCGAGCGGGTGGGCGCTCGTGTACGCCCCTAGAGATTCACGGCCACATACTTGGTCTCTAGGTACTCCTCGATCCCCTCGTACCCACCCTCGCGACCGAAACCCGAGTGCTTCACGCCTCCGAACGGGGCGGCGGCGTTGGAGACGATGCCCTGATTGAGGCCGACCATGCCGGTCTCGAGCGCCTCGACGACGCGGAGCGCCCGCTTCAGGTCGCTGGTGAACAGATAGGCAACCAGCCCGAACTCGGTGTCGTTGGCTGCGGCGATGGCCTCCGCTTCGGTGGCGAAGGGCTTGACCGGAGCGACCGGGCCGAAGATCTCCTCGCGCAGAAGCTCCGCGCCGTCCGGCACGTCGGCGAGGACAGTCGGATCGTAGAAGTAGCCCGCTCCGTCGCGAGCGTGACCGCCGACGAGCACGCGCGCGCCGCGTTGCACGGCATCGTCGACAAGCGCGGCGACCTTGCCTCGCTGCTTCTCGTCGATGAGCGGCCCGACCTTGACGCCGTCCTCGGTCCCGCGACCGACCCTCATCGCGCCGATCCGGTCGGCGAGCGCTTCGGCGAAACGATCGGCGATCGACTCCGCGACGTGGAAGCGGTTCGCGGCCGTGCAGGCCTCCCCGATGTTGCGCATCTTCGCGATCACCGCTCCTTCGACGGCGGCGTCGAAGTCGGCATCCTCGAAGACAATGAACGGAGCGTTGCCGCCGAGCTCCATCGACAGTCGTAGGAGGTTCTCGGAGGCCTGACCCATCAGCGTGCGCCCGACCTCGGTCGAGCCCGTGAATGAGAGCTTGCGCAGGCGCGGATCGGCGATCAGGGGCTCCATCGTCCGGCTCGAGGAGGATGCCGTGACCAGGTTGAGGACGCCGCCGGGCAGCCCGGCCTCCTCGAGGATGCTTGCGAGCATCAGCATCGACAGCGGCGTCTGCTGCGCGGGCTTGACGACCATCGTGCAGCCGGCGGCGATCGCCGGGCCGACCTTGCGCGTCCCCATCGCGAGTGGGAAGTTCCAGGGCGTGATCAGCAGGCACGGGCCGACCGGCTGCTTCATCGTCAGCAGCCTGCTCTGGCCGTTCGGCGCGACCGCGAAGCGGCCGTCGATGCGCACGGCCTCCTCGGCGAACCAGCGAAGGAAGTCCGCCGCGTAGACGATCTCGGCTCTCGACTCGCTCACCGGCTTGCCCATCTCGAGCGTCATCAGCAGCGCGAGCTCATCCTGGCGGTCGATGATCGCCTCGTACGCGCGACGAAGGATCTCGCCGCGCTCGCGGGGTGGGCGCGCGGCAAAGTCCGGGCCCGCCTCGACGGCCACGTCGAGCGCCGCCTTGGCGTCCTCCACGGAGGCGTCCGCCACCTCGCACAGCGTCTCGCCCGTCGAGGGATCCTCAACCGCGAGCGTTCCCTCGCCGCCATCGCGCCACTCGCCGCCGATGTAGAGCTGCTTGGGAACGTTGTCGATTACGTGCTGCTCTTGTGTCGTCGTGATCGTGCTCATAGCGTCAAAGTCAGTCCTTGTTGGGAGGGCTTGCACCAGGTTAGGGTGGGGTGATCATGAGGATTCCCGCAACCTTACTTCCCGTCACGCTGGCCGTCCTGACGCTGACGTTCATGCTGACGGCGTGTGGCTCCTCGGCGACGAAGACCGTGGTGGTGACGGAGCCGACCATCGCGCCGGCGCAGAGCTCGACGAACGCGACCAAGCAGGGGGGCGGCGCGGGCGCGAAGACGACGTCGGGTACGCGCACGACCAGGGCAACTCCGACGACGGCCGCGACCACGACCGAAACGACGCCAACGAGCGGCGCGACGACGACGACAGCCCTGTCCCCGACCTCGACGGTCCACCTCACGAATTTCCGCTCCCCGACGGGCAACATCGGCTGCGTGATTCTGGACGGGACGGCGCGCTGCGACATCGCGAAGCGCTTGTGGAAGCCACCGACAAGGCCGGCGGCGTGTCCGCGCGAGGTCGACTTCGGCCAAGGGGTCGAGGTCGACAGCTCCGGCGAGGGTCATCTCGTGTGCGCGGGCGACACGGCGCTCGATCCGACCGCGACGCCGCTTGCATACGGCGACGGCTCGGTGGAGGGGAGCTTTACCTGCGTGAGCGCGATCACCGGAATGACCTGCATTAACCGCGCCGACAGGCACGGCTTCTTCATCTCCCGGGAGAGCTACCGGATCTTCTGATCAGAACGGCTGGTGCCCGCGACCCAGACGGGCCGCGGGCACCAGGTTGATCCGAGATCGTTCGTCGTGCGGTGGAGATCAGGCCGCCGCGGGCACTGTCGCCGGCTCGAGCGTCTCTCCGAGGACCTCGTCGATCGTCATCGCGAAATGGAAGTTCATCGCTTCCCGCACCTCCGCCGGGACTTCGTCGAGATCGCCGCGATTGCGCTCCGGGAGCACGACGTCGGTCAGACCCGCTGCGTGCGCGGCGATCACCTTTTGCTTCACGCCGCCGATCGGCAGTACGCGACCCTGGAGCGTCACCTCGCCGGTCATCCCGACGGTGTGCCGCACCGGCCGCTCACTGAGCAGCGACGCTAGCGCAGTCACCATCGTCACGCCCGCGCTCGGTCCGTCCTTGGGGATCGCGCCCGCGGGGACGTGTACGTGGAATGTCCGGTCCTCGAACGCGGTGGGCTCGATGCCGAGCTCGCCGGCGTGGCTTCGCACGTAGGACAGGGCAATCTGGGCGGACTCCTTCATCACGTCACCGAGCTGGCCGGTCAACGTGAGCCCGGGCTTGCCCGGCATCGCCGTGGCCTCGACGAACAGCACATCGCCGCCGGCTCCAGTGACCGCCAGGCCGGTTGCGACTCCCGGGACAGCGGTTCGAATCGCGGACTCCTGGAAGTGACGCTGCCGTCCGAGCGCGTCGCGCAGTTCGGCGACCTCGATCGTGACCGGCGGCGCTGTCGCACCCGATGCAATCCCCGTCGCCGTCTTACGCAGCAGCGTGCCGAGGTCGCGCTCGAGCTGGCGCACGCCGGCCTCCCGCGTGTACTCGGTCGTCACCGTACGCAGCATCTCGTCGGAGATCTCGACCTCGTCGGGCCGCAGCCCATTGCGCTCGACCTGGCGCGGCCACAGGTATCCGCGCGCGATCGCGACCTTCTCGGAGGTCGTGTATCCGTCGAAGCGGATCACCTCCATGCGGTCGAGCAGCGGGCCCGGGATGGTATCCGCGACGTTCGCGGTCGCGATGAACATCACGCCGCTGAGGTCGAGCTCGAGATCGAGGTAGTGATCGCGGAAGCTGTGGTTCTGCGCGGGGTCAAGGACCTCGAGCAGAGCCGAGCTCGGATCGCCGCGCCAGTCGGCGCCGACCTTGTCGACCTCGTCGAGCATGATCACGGGGTTCATCGTGTCGGCGTCTCGGAGCGCACGGACAAGCCTGCCCGGGAGCGCCCCGATATACGTGCGCCGGTGGCCTCGGATCTCGGCCTCGTCGCGGACGCCGCCCAGCGACATCCGGACGAACTCCCGGCCGGTAGCGCGGGCGATCGACTCGCCGATCGAGGTCTTGCCGGTTCCGGGCGGCCCGATCAGGGTGAGGATCGCGCCTGAGCGACGGTCCTCGGTGATCCCGCGCTCGACACGCAGCTTCTTGACCGCGATGTACTCGACGATCCGATCCTTGACATCCTCGAGGCCGGCGTGGTCAGAGTCCAGCACCTCGCGTGCGTGCACCGGGTCCAAGCGCTCGTCGGAGCGCTTGCTCCACGGCACGGAGATCAGCCAGTCGAGGTAGGTCCGGATCACGCTCGATTCGGCGCTCTGCTCGCCCATCCGCTCGAGCCGGGCCAGTTCCTTCTCGGCCTGCTCCCGGGCGTGGTCGGGCATGCCGGCCTCTTCGATCTTTGTCCGGTACTCCTCGACGACGGAGGCGTCGTCCTCGCCCAGCTCCTTGCGGATCGACTCCATCTGCTTACGCAGGAAGTAGTCACGCTGCTGGCGCTCGGCGCCGTCTTGGACGTCGTCGCGGATCCGCTTGCGTACCTGCAGCTCGGCCAGCCGCTCGCGCTGGTAGCCGACTGCAAGCTCGAGCCGCTCGGTGACGTCGAGCGTCTCCAGCAGGCGGACCTTTTCTTGATAGGTGATTTCGGGGGAATATCCGCTGGTGTCGGCGAGCGTCCCCGGCTCGGTAATCGAGCGCACGAACGCCGAGATGCGGCCATCGTCGCCGCGGAGATCGAGGATCTCCTCGACCACAGCGCGGTACTCACGCTCGAGCTCTCGGGTCTTGCCGTCTACCGGCGAGCTGTCGGGATGCTCTTCGACCTCGACGTAGAGGCGGCCGTCAGGCAGCGTGTGAGCGGCGCCGGCGATTCCGCGGTGAAGTCCGGTCACTGCAACGGCGCGAGCGCCACCGGGTAGCCGAACACGCTCGCTCGTCTCGGCGACGGTGCCGACCGAGGCATACGCCTGCTCATGACGCGGTACCAGCAGCACACGCT